>ERZ791843.929-NODE-929-length-14213-cov-33.9108_pt1 | contig 14213 bp, 4 predicted proteins | sample MGYA00510290_ERZ791843 | MGnify/ENA primary metagenome ERZ791843 (study PRJEB30046, sample SAMN00715254) | human gut metagenome | study: EMG produced TPA metagenomics assembly of the A metagenome-wide association study of gut microbiota in type 2... | reverse complement strand
GGAATGTGGTTCTACGTATCAGGCGGTATGGTAGACTGGGATTACACAGGAACATATGTGTTCTATGGTAACACATTTAATATTGTTGGCGGTGTTGTAGTGTGGTAGTTGCGAATTAATGTATTCTATAATCGCAGCATTTTAGCTATGATTACCAGAGTGTATTGATATTATGATAATATGATACCGGAGTTAAAAGGTCTAATCCCACATGAGTCTGCTCATAAGTGTCTGAAAGACCTTGGATCCACAGCATCATATATACAATGAAAATATAACTGGCATATGTATGTGATAATTACGCATACATATGTCAGTTTTGTTATAAACAATAACATAGAGTTTGTTTTGCTTTCTTTTCTTGTATGTGCTAATCTATTATTATATGGATTATGCGAAAGGAGTACGTTTCATATGAAAAAATTGTTGAAAAATACGATTGCGGCTGTGGTTGTTATACTTGGTATCGGCTTGGGACTGGGTATAGGACAGAAGAATTATGTGCAGGCAGCGCAGGATACTTATTCATTAAGTATGGCTGAAGATAATAAGTGGTATTATTATAAGAATGGAGTTGTAGATACGGGCTATACAGGACTTGCATATAATGATTATGGCTGGTTCTATGTAAAAGATGGAACAATAGACTGGGGCTATACAGGACTTGCATATAATGAAAACGGCTGGTTTTATGTAAACGGAGGAATATTAGACTGGAGTTATACAGGACTTGCATATAATGAAAATGGCTGGTTTTATGTAAACGGAGGAATATTAGACTGGAGTTATACAGGACTTGCAAGTAATGAAAACGGCTGGTTCTATATAAACGGAGGAATACTTGACTGGAGTTATACAGGACTTGCAAGCAATGATTATGGCTGGTTCTATGTAAGCGGAGGTATGCTTGACTGGGGCTACACAGGAATGGCTTATAATGATTATGGCTGGTGGTATGTGGTTGATGGTACACTTGACTATACATATACAGGCTTTGGAGTTAATGAATATGGTTCATGGCTGTATTGTGATGGACGTATCAGATTTGACTATACTGGTAATGCAAGAAGAGGAACAACTATATATGTAATAGAAGCAGGTCGTGTTACACAGACAATAGAAATGCAATTAAATCTTAGTACTGATAGTGAGTATTATAAGTATGAATATGCATATAAAACAGGTGATACTTCAGTATTGGAAACAGATAGTGAAAAGGCATTTTATGATGGTTTATCATCATATCTGGATGCAGCATATGCATACGCAACACCTTATGAGCAGGAGTTAGCTGTACATAATTATATGGTTCTTAATTCAGAGTATGATTATTATAATTATATAAATGGTACAATCCCATACGTATCACATACGGCAGAAGGAATATTTGTGAACAGGACAGCAGTGTGTGATGGATATTCAAGTGCATTTAAGTTATGTATGGATATATTAGGAATTCCTTGCGAGATTATCACGGGTGAAGGCGATGGCGCAGCACATGCATGGAATGCAGTTATGCTTGATGGAGAATGGTATATGGTTGATGTTACATGGGATGACCCTGTACCAGATAATCCGGGCGTTGTAAATTATGATTACTTTAATATCACTGATGAAAAGATGAGAAGAGACCATTCATATACAAGTGATATAAATGCTAATGGAACAAAGTATAATTATTACGCACAGCAGGAAAATTATTTCACTAATACAACAGATTATTATGAATACCTTAATAAAAAGCTGTCGGAGGCATTAGAGTCAGGCGTGGAAAATGCAACTGTTGTAATATATGTAGAAAGTCTGGATGCACCAATAGATAATGAATTCAGAAGTGCTTATACGGATTATAGTAAGGTAACAGTCAAGCATCATTCATTGGGAACAAGCAGCAGCTATGGTTCTTATGTAATGAGGATTACATGGAGAATAAGCTAAGTGATTTACAGGTTAAAAATGCAGCATTGGAGAAACAACGGATGAGTAACAGATTAGTATTTCTTGATGACTTAAAAGGATTGTGTATATTATTAGTCGTTTTCTGTCATTTTGTTCTGCTGCCGGCAGATTCGGTGGCAGGCAATATAATTATGAGCATATGCTGGGTTGCGGTGCCATGCTTTATTATGACAACAGGATATCTTTTACATAAGAAAGAAACATTTGACTGGAAAAGATATTTCACAAGGCTTGTAACTACATACATAGTGTTCGTAGTATGGAGATTAATATATATGTGCGTTCAAAGTAACATATATGACGAAACACATACTGTAAGCGAATATATAAGAGCAACATTATTTGCGGCGGATATAAATGGTGTAGACTTCGGGGCGCTGTGGTATATGAAAGCATATATTGTAATTTATCTTATATATCCGGTTACATGGTTTCTGTTCAGACACGATGGCAGGAAGTTTGTACTTGGTATGCTTATAGTAAGCTTCATAGGAGATATAGGCGTTGGTGCAGTTAATATATTGTTATCATATTTTGGCAGCTTTGATATAAGTTCGGTGAGTACACTTGTTCCATATACGAATTATGCTTTTATGCTTACATATTTTCTTATAGGTGCATTTATGCATGAATACAGGGACGATATTAAAAACAAGATTAACAGATATATTCCGGTTATTTTGTTTGTTGTGGGAGTGCTGCTTATTGTTCTTGAAAAGTATATAGAAACGAAAACAATGAGCTGGAATAACATATATCTTAATAATGGATATAAAAGAATATCGGTTATGCTTGCATCAATAGGGCTGTTTATGTGTTTTAATTATTACAGTTCTAATAAGGAAAATGTGTTTGGAAAATATGTAGGACAGTGTACAATGGGAGTATATTATATACATTATATTCTACTGATATTGTGTGTGAAATATATATATCCATATATTAATATAGAAAATTATTCACTGGCAGCTAATCTTATAAAAACTGTTGTAATGACTGCTGTGTGTATGGTGATAACTTGTATAGTAAGAAGAATTCCATTATTAAAGAAAATGGTTATTTAAATGCAGGTTTGTGTTTTTTGCTTTATTATTAAAAGTACTGGATATATAACATTTAAAGTATTATACTTATAGCGGTATTCTTAGTGGTTAAACACTTTGAAGATAAAGCAGCAAGGCATATTATGATTTAGGAAATTGTAAGAATTGCATAGCAATGTATCAATATGGGTATATCAGTTGGGAATATAATTCCTTTTAACCCTGATATAATTATGCGCATTGTGAGAAAAAAAGGAGGAAATATGATAAGGGATAAGTTCTTAAAGAACAAAAGAATTAAGAAATGGCTTGCATCAATGGCTGTATTTGTCAGTGCGGTGTGTGTAAGTACAGCAGTGTCTGGTTTTACCACACAGGTTTATGCAGAGGCAACTATTGGTACTAACATTTCAGTAAAGACATCAGACAATAATTATATAAGATGGGCAACACCTGTTAAGGCATATCTTGTCAATATTGGTGATGGAAATCTTATGAGAGTACAGTCTGATGGTTCTAATGTTTATGTAGAATATTATAATTCAGAATTACAAGTTACGGATTATAAGCAGATTCCTACAGAACTTTCTGAGTTTGGTGGATTTTATGATGGTGCAGATGCTTATTATATAGTAAGCGGACAGAGTAATCCATCAGAGTCAGCAGATGTAGAATGTTTCAGAATAACTAAGTACGATAAGTCATGGAACAGAATTACATCTACTGGTTTATATGATTGCAACACAGTTGGACCATTTCATGCTGGAAGCCTAAGAATGACAGAATCAGATGGATATCTGTTCATAAGAACAAGCCATACTATGTATAAGTCATCAGATGGTTATAATCATCAGGCAAATGTAACGATACAGGTTGATGAGAAGAATATGAATATTACGGATTCATTTACTAAGGTTATGAATTCTGCGTATGGTTATGTAAGCCATTCATTTAATCAGTTTATTAAAACAGATGGTAATCATCTTGTTGCTGTAGACCATGGCGATGCTTATCCAAGAAGTATAGCACTTATAGAGTATCCAACAGATTTTACTACTGGTCAGTTTATTTCCAATATGGACTATTGGGGAGATAATTGCAAGTGTACATCTTTACTTAATATAGCTGGTACTACAGGTGATAATACAACTAATGCATCAGTTGGTGGTTTTGAAGTGACAGACAGCGCATATATAGTTGCAGCTTCTTCTATAGACCAGGATAATAATGGTAAACTCAGAAATATATGCATACTTTCAAAGTCTAAAGCCGATGGAAATACTAAGATAAACTGGATTACAGATTATACAGGTGATGATTATTCAGCAACAACACCACATCTTGTTAAGATGGCTGATAACAGATACTTAGTTCTCTGGTGCAAGAGAAGCGATAGAGAGGGTACTGTATATTATACATTTGTAGATAATAATGGTAATCAGACTGATAAGATAAGAACTATGACGGGTAAGCTGTCACAGTGCGAGCCAGTTATGTATGGTGATATGGCTATATGGTATACAAGCGATGAGGATAGTGTAAGTTTTCATGGTATATTCAAGGATGGTTCAGCTTATGGAACAGAAAGAGGTCTGCTGCAGGAAGCTGATGGAACATGGAAGTACTATGTTAATGATGAAGTTGATTATGATTATACAGGACTTGCCAACAATGAATATGGCTGGTTTTACGTTAAAAATGGTGTATTAGACTGGAGCTATACAGGACTTGCCCAGAATGAGTATGGCTGGTTTTACGTTAACAATGGTGCGTTAGACTGGAGCTATACAGGACTTGCCCAGAACGAATATGGCTGGTTCTATGTTAACAATGGTGTATTAGATTGGAGTTATACAGGACTTGCAGAATATGCAGGAAACTGGTTTTATGTTTCAGGTGGCATATTAGACTGGGGTTATACAGGGCTTGCAGAATATGCAGGAAACTGGTTCTATGTTTCAGGTGGCATAGTTAACTGGAACTATACAGGACTTGTAGAGTATGCAGGAAACTGGTTCTATGTTTCAGGTGGTATAGTTGACTGGAGTTATACAGGAACTGCAAGTAATGAATACGGTACATTTTATATAAAGAAAGGTGTACTCGATTGGAGTTATACAGGACTTGTATATAGTAAAGATGGCACAGCTTATATAGTGAATGGCATTCTTGATAAGGACTATACAGGTGTAGTAGAGGATAGTGCAGGTGTTCTCTGGTATGTTGAAAATGGTATGGTTAATAAAGAATATAATGGTTATGTAAAGAGTGATGATGTTACATATAAAGTAATAAATGGTATTGCAGTTAAGCATAATCATTTATATACATCTGAAGTAACTAAAAAGGCAACATGTACTGAGGATGGTGAAAAGACATATACATGCTCAATATGTAATGATACTTACACAGAATCTATAGAAAAGACAGGTCATAAGTATGTAGATACAGTAGTTGAGCCAACAGATACAGAAAAAGGTTATACAGAGCACACATGCTCAGTATGTGGAGATACATACAGGGATAATTACACTGATGTAATAGTTCCGGAATATGAAGACGTAGATATTACAGAGGATAACTGGAAGGATTACTTATATGTATATGAATGTATAGTACCTGAATATGATGCTGATGGTATAGCTAATCTTACATATTACTGCAGATTAGCTGTAAAGCCAGAGATAATGGAAAAACTTAACCCAGGGGAATATACTACAATAACATATGACATTAATTGCTTTGTTAATAGGAATTCAACTATATCATATGATTTTTCATCAGGTGAGGAAGAGTATATTGTAGATGAAGGCTGGACTAAGAAGAGAAATTTATTGGGTTCAATAGAAAATGAAACAGGAAAAATCAATATTGGCGGTTCTAACTCTGATTATAGCTATATATATCATACATACAAGGATGTAGATGATAAGGCTATGTCAGGTGATATTACTATGAACACAGTAAATACCTATATCCTGGAAATGGCTAGTGTAACAGGAAAGTTATCAGTAAGAAGCAACTAATTATATTAAGTGGTTTATTACAATATAAGAAGTTACAGCTCAAGTTAAGAACGTATGATATTCATAATCTGCGTGAAAATATAATATAGTATAAAGATATATAATACAAATATTAAAAATACGTCAGAATGGTATAAAAGCTGATTTCTGGCGTATTTTTTGTTTACTTAATTGTTTATATATAATATACTATATCTAAAATTAGATTTACTTGTAACCGTGAACAGTATATATAATTATATTTGAACAAAATATGATAAAGTAATACACGCAATATTACAATCAGGTAAGATTATGTGTAATATTTGCCGATATAATATATGATAGGGCTTTAAATTTGTGAACCGCATAATATTATGATGTTGGGGTGAAAGCCACAACTATGAGCAGGTGTATGTGGGTGAATGACCTTGTGACCCTGGTATCATATATTGGGATACAAAAAGACAAGTATATATTAATCATAATACGAAAAGGAGGAAGTATATGGAAAGAAACTATTTCAAAAGAATAGCTTCGGCATTTTTAAGTGTAATGCTTGTGCTTACATCAGTAAGTATAGCACCGGCTGCACAGGTGTCTGATACAGTGCAGACACAGAGTGTATCAACCCGCAAATACGCTAACATAGTTGTATTTGTAGATTTTAAGGATACAACACATGAACACGAAAAAACTGAACTAGGGAAGTGTTATAAGGAAGACCCTAAAATCACAGAATATTTCGAGGGGGATGAGGAGCACCCAAGAGCGCTTAAGCAGTATGTTTCTAACATTTCTTATGGGCAGCTTAATGTCCAGAATATTATTCCACAGTATGACAGTGAGAATAATAAGATAGAACCATATGTGTTAAGCAATGACGTATCATATTATGGGGACAGGACTGTTGGAACTTCAGGACCAGCCCTCGGAGATACAAGAATGGTTAAGGAGATTTCTGAATTACTTGCTAAAGACAGCAGATTTCCTAAGGATGCAATAGTAGATTATGATGGTGATGGATGTGTTGATAATCTTATGATTGTAACAGCCTGTGAAAAGGGTAATTCTAATTCACAGATGTATGGACATAAGTCAACATATGCAGGAACAGATGAGATTAATTCCAAGAAAATAGGCAGTTATACGGTTATTCCAGAGGGTTTAGCATACTTCGGATTAAGTGAAACCGGCGTTGTCATACATGAATTTATGCATACGCTTGGATATCCAGACCTTTATGTTAATACTAATGTTTCTGGTGTTGTACCGGTAGGCCAGTGGGATATTATGGCGATGGTAAGCAAGTTCCTCCAGTATCCTCTGGCATATTTCAGGTCAGCTTATTCAGGCTGGTTTGATATACCGACAGTAACAGAGTCAAAGAAGAATTGTTCAATATATGCAGCTTCTTCTACAACATTTGATACAAGAAATAATCAGGCGGTTATATTAAGAACAGATTATTCATCTAATGAATTCTTTGTTGTTGAATACAGAAAACAGAAGGCTAAATATGATGTTGCTTCTTATGATGATAAGTCATACGAGGGCAAGATATATGGTTCAGGACTTATCATATATAGAATAAACGCCTCTCTTATCGGTGGTAATATGTATGGTCCTCCATATAAGGCATATGTATTCAGGCCAGGTGATTCTATACTTAATGGCTATGAAAAAGCAGATTATACTAACTTAGATAAATCATTCTTATCAGCGGAAAGCGGCCGTACATCTTATGGAACACATGATAAGAATGCAGGTATAGCTGACAATGCTATTACATATTCAGATGGAACTAACAGCGGAATTGTTATAGAAAATGTAGGCAGTGCTTCTGGCGACACAATAACATTTGATATATCATTTGCAGATGACGGACAGGAAGGTCGCTGGATAACAGAAAGTACGGATACACTTGGACTTTCGCTTAGTGATATAGAAACATATACAGATAGTGAACAGAATAAATATTTTATAGCCAATATAGGTGATGGCTATGGTTATGCGACAAATGATACAGTATTATTTAAGTATAGTGATGGAGCATGGAGTAAGATTACAGACGGACCTAAGGCTATTTATGATGGAAAGTCTATAGTTACTTACAATGGTGACGTGTATATTTCATATCTTGATACTAATTGTTATGCACGTGTAGATAAGTGGAATGGAAGTAGTTGGCAGAATATATATAAAGCCTCAGGTTATTCTGATAATGTATCACTTGTTGCAGGTTCTGAAGGAATATATTTTTCATATACAAGTCAGGATAACAGCAATATTTATGCATATAAGTATGATGGAAATACATTAAAGAATTTATCTGATAATATATTAGCAGGAGCAGTAAGTAGTATGCCGGCTAATGCTGCTATATCTGTAGATGCTGATGAAAATATATTTGTTGAATACAGAGATACAGCTAATAATAGTAATATATATATTAAAAAATATAATCAAATTGATAACAGTTGGAATGCTGTATTAAATGGTTCAATACAGGCTAATGAGGTTGTATTAAGTAATAACAATGGAAAGCTTTATTTGTTTAAGAAAGGAACTGCTTTCGATACAGTAAAAGACAGTTATCTATACAGCCTTGACTATGCCAACTCTGCTAAAGAGTGGACTCAGGTAGGGACTAATAGTATAACAGACAAGGGTGTTAATAACGCAAGTCTGTGCTTTGATGGTGATAATGTATATGTAGGAACTACTGCAAGTGATAACATTACATTTGTAAGTGGACTTGTCGATGGCGAGTGGCAGCAGCTTGGAACTAATGTATCTATTCAGGATATTAGTGGTCTTAATATAAGCTACGGTAATTCTAAGATATATGCGACATATCTTGACAGTGACACTGGTAAAGCAGTTGTTCGTTCTTATGAAGTAAAATCTGCTGATAAGCCGGAGCAGCCGGTAGAGGTTCCTATAACAGAGGTACAGCTTGGCAGAGAAGCGCTTGATATGTATGAAGGAGATACTTTCAAGCTTACAGCAACAGTTCTTCCAGTTAATACAACAGACAGCAAGGACATAAGCTGGAGCAGCAACAATGAAGCAGTTGCAACTGTATCTGAGGATGGAACAGTAACAGCAAAGAGCGTAGGAACAGCTTTAATTACAGCGACAAGCACAAATGGAAAGACAGCAAGCTGTACAGTGACAGTAGAAAAGAAGCTTATACCAATCACAGAGGTAAGTCTTAGTGAGAGCGCAGTAGGAATAATAGAAGGAAATACACATAAGCTTACAGCAACAGTCCTTCCAGAGAACACAACAGACAGTAAGAGTGTAAGCTGGAGCAGTAACAATGAAGCAGTTGCAACAGTATCTGAGGATGGAACAATAACAGCCAAGAGTGCCGGAACAGCCATAATCACAGCAACAAGCTCAAACGGAAAAACAGCAGATTGTACAGTAACAGTAAGCAAGAAGGAAATACCAATCACAGAGGTACATCTTGATAAGAGCAGCGCAACGCTTACAGAGGGTGACTCAACAACTCTTGTAGCAACAGTTCTTCCAGAAAATACAACAGATGGAAAGAGCATCAAGTGGAGTAGCAGCAACGTGGCAGTAGCGACGGTAGACCTTATGGGAAAAGTAACAGCCAAGAGTGCCGGAACAGCCATAATCACAGCAACAAGTGAGAATGGAAAGACAGCAAGCTGTGCGATAACAGTGGAAAAGAAGCTTATACCAATCACAGAGGTAAGTCTTAGCGAGAGCGCAGTAGGAATAATAGAAGGAAATACACATAAGCTTACAGCAACAGTCCTTCCAGAGAACACAACAGACAGTAAGAGTGTAAGCTGGAGCAGTAACAATGAAGCAGTTGCAACAGTATCTGAGGATGGAACAATAACAGCCAAGAGTGCCGGAACAGCCGTAATCACAGCAACAAGCACAAACGGAAAGACCGCAGGCTGTACAGTAACAGTAAGCAAGAAAGAGATACCTATTGTAGATGTTGCACTTAACAGGACAAGCGCGACAATTACAGAAGGAGATATATTAAACTTAACAGCAACAGTACTTCCAGAGAATACAACAGAGTCTAAAAACATAGGCTGGAGTAGCAGCAACAACGATATAGCTACGGTTGACTCAACAGGAAAAGTAACAGCAAAGCAGGCTGGAACAGTTGTAATCACAGCAACAAGTTCAAACGGAAAGACCGCAAGCTGTACAATAACTGTAGAAAAGAAGGAAATACCTATCACAGAAGTTGTTCTTAATAAGACAAGTGCAGCTGTTGATGAGGGTGAAACAATAAAATTAATTGCTACTGTATATCCGGAAAATACAACTAATGGAAAGAGTATTAAATGGAACAGCAATAATAACACTGTAGTCACAGTTGACCTTATGGGAAATGTAACAGCCAAAAAAGCAGGAACAGCCATAATTACAGCAACAAGTGAAAATGGTGTCAGCGCAAGCTGTACAATAACAGTCAACAAGAGAGATACATATACAGGTTTAAGAGATGTTAATGGTGAGTTGACATATTTTAACAACGGCAATGTAGATACAACATACACAGGTCTTGTGGATTATGAAGATAGTACATATTATGTAAGAAATGGTGTTGTAGACATAACATACACAGGTTTTGCAGATTATGAGGATGACAGATATTATATAAGTGAAGGTGTTGTAGATACAGAATATACAGGTCTTGTTCAGGATGGCGATGACTGGTTATATGTTGAAAATGGCAAGGTTAATTCCGATTATACAGGACTTACTTATTACAATGATGTGTGGTTCTATATAACAAATGGAAAGATAAACTGGGGATATACAGGACTTGTATATTACAATGATATATGGTTCTATGTATCAGGCGGAATGATAGACTGGAATTATGCAGGACTTGTATATTACAACGATGTATGGTTTTATGTATCAGGCGGAATGATTGGCTGGGATTACACAGGTCTTGCATATTTTGCCGATACATGGTTCTATATCTCAAACGGAATGTTAGACTGGAATTATCTTGGACTTACATATTACAATGATATGTGGTTTGTTATTTCAGGAGGAACGATTAACTGGAGTTATATGGGACTTGTATATTATAATGATATATGGTTCTATGTATCAGGAGGTACAATTAACTGGGATTATGAAGGTCTTATATACTACAGGGATACATGGTTCTATGTATCTGGTGGCTGTGTCGACTGGACAACAGCAGTTATAGAGTATAATGGAAATAAATTCTACATACAGGATGGCATGGTAGACTGGAACTTCTCAGGAACAATCGATTATAAAGGTTATACATACCACATTGTTGGCGGAATGGTAGTTTAAAGTATAATCTGTTAAGAAAAGAGGTATGATATGCACAGAAGAAAATTATTAAAAAAAGCATTGGCTGCATTTCTTGCAGTTAATCTTATAGTTACATCTTCATCAATGGCATTTGCCGGAAATAATGATAATAATAGTGCAGATGTGAATTATGAGAATGAAACAACCGATACAGGTTCACGTTATGTTGCAACAGGTTATAGGCAATTAGATGAAGAATATCAGATAATTCCAGATGTTCTCAGTAATGATAATTCTAGTATAGATGGAATGGAGATTGCAAAGGCAGCTACATATCCGGCTGCCTATAGAACAGAAAATCTTCCTGCTGTAAGAGACCAGGGAATATATGGTGTATGCTGGTCATTTTCAACAATATCATTAATAGAAACTAATCTTATAAAGAAAAATCTTGCTTCTAGTGATATTGATTTATCAGAATTACATCTTGTGAATTACACATATAACTGTGTTAATGACCCTTTGGGAGGACTTGAAGGCGATGTTAACAAGTTTGATACATCACATGGTTCTGTAATGCAGTATGGCGGCAATGTCGAGATGGCAGCTAACTCACTTCTTGACTGGGAAGGTGCTGTTAATGAGGATGTTGTTCCTTATACTATAGATTATATAAGACAGGTTGAAAATGAGCAGTTAGATGATTCACTTGCATATGGAAAAGATGTTGCACATGTACAGAATTTCTACAGAGTGAACATAACCAGCAGGGACGATGTCAAGAAAGCAGTTATGGATTATGGTGCTGTTTCAATATCATACTTCTCTGACCAGAGTAGTGACTGGAGTACAGATAATTACAATAGTTCTACTGCGGCGTACTATTGTCCAAATGCTTACACATCTAATCATGCCGTTACTATTGTAGGCTGGGATGATGATTATTCAGCAGATAATTTTGCAACAACACCAGATGGTAATGGTGCATGGATAGTAAGAAACAGTTGGGGCAGTTATTATGGTAAGGAAGGATATTTCTATCTTTCTTATTATGACAAGTCTATATATACAGTAGGTTATGCGCTTGAAGCAGAGCTTTCAAATAACTATGACAATAATTATCAGTATGATGGTGCAATGCTTTATGGATATATGGGATATGGTGGTTCTAATAAATATGCCAACATATTTGAAGCTAAAGCTAATCAGGATGGAAGTGAGAATATAAAGGCAGTTTCATTTATGACAGGACGTTCTACTAATCTTAATTATACAGTAAGTATATATACTAATCTTACAGATGAAACTAATCCTGAAAGTGGAACATTAGCAGCACAGAAAAGCGGAATAACAACATATGACGGAACATACACGGTTAATCTTGACAGTCCGGTAGAAATTAATGAAGGTAATAAGTTCTCAGTTGTTGTAGAAGTTAGGAATGCTTCAGGTAAAACATCATATTTGGCATATGAACGCAGTATGCAGTCAGGCAAGGTAGGATATTGGTGTACAGCTTCTGCTAAGGAAAATCAGAGTTTTGTAGCTAACCCATATGGATATTGGGAAGACTTTGGTAAGGCACGGTCATGCAATTTTATTATTAAAGCATTTACAGACAATGAAACACAGACACCAGTGGTTGAGGTTGAGAGTGTAAGCCTTAATAAGTCAGAAATGACATTAACAGAGGGCGAAAGTGAAACATTAGCTGCAACTGTTACACCTGAAAATGCAGAAAATAAGAGCATTATATGGAGTAGCAACAATGAAGCAGTAGCAACAGTAGATGCTAATGGAACAGTAATAGCAAAGAGAGCCGGAACAGCAGTAATCACAGCGACAAGCACAAACGGAAAGAGCGCAGGCTGTACAGTAACAGTAGAAAAGAAGCAGATACCAGTCACAGAAGTACGTCTTAGCGAAAGTACAGTTGGAATAGTAGAAGGAAGTACATATAAACTTACAGCGACAGTGCTTCCAGAGAACACAACAGATAGTAAAAATGTAAGCTGGAGCAGCAACAATGAAGCAGTAGCAACAGTAGATGCTAATGGAAATGTAACAGCCAAGAGAGCCGGAACAGCAGTAATCACAGCGACAAGCACAAACGGAAAGAGCGCAGGCTGTACAGTAACAGTAGAAAAGAAGCAGATACCAGTCACAGAAGTACGTCTTAGCGAAAGTACAGTTGGAATAGTAGAAGGAAGTACATATAAACTTACAGCGACAGTGCTTCCAGAGAACACAACAGATAGTAAAAATGTAAGCTGGAGCAGCAACAATGAAGCAGTAGCAACAGTAGATGCTAATGGAAATGTAACAGCCAAGAGAGCCGGAACAGCTGTAATAACAGCAACAAGCACAAACGGAAAGACAGCAGGCTGTACAGTAACAGTAAGCAAAAAAGAGATACCAATTACAGAAGTACGTCTTAACAAGAGTACAGAAACGCTTACAGAAGGAGAAACAACAACACTTACAGCGACAGTGCTTCCAGAGAACACAACATATGGAAAGAGTGTTAAGTGGAGCAGCAGCAACGTGGCAGTAGCAACAGTAGACCTTATGGGCAAGGTAACAGCAAAGAGAGCCGGAACAGCCATAATCACAGCAATAAGTGAGAATGGAAAGACAGCAAGCTGTACAATTACTGTTAACAAGAAGGATACCAATATAACAATTACAGAAGTACGTCTTAACAAGAGTACAGAAACGCTTAAAGAAGGAGATACAACAACACTTACAGCGACAGTGCTTCCAGAAAACACAACAGATAGTAAGAGTGTAAGCTGGAGAAGCAGTAACAGCGAAGTAGCAACAGTAGATGCTAACGGAACAGTAACAGCAAAGAGAGCCGGAACAGCTGTAATAACAGCAACAAGCACAAACGGAAAGACAGCAG
>ERZ791843.910-NODE-910-length-14458-cov-29.5571_pt1 | contig 14458 bp, 9 predicted proteins | sample MGYA00510290_ERZ791843 | MGnify/ENA primary metagenome ERZ791843 (study PRJEB30046, sample SAMN00715254) | human gut metagenome | study: EMG produced TPA metagenomics assembly of the A metagenome-wide association study of gut microbiota in type 2... | reverse complement strand
TTTGTAACATTAAAGTACCCGGACACATATACTCCGGATACTTTGAATATGTTAACTTTGCTTTTATCTTGGTACTTCTACCATAATGTGGGCTTCTACAAGATCGCCCTCCTGAATCTGTCCGAAGTTCTCGAATACCATACCACACTCAGAACCCGCCTTAACTTCCTTGACATCATCCTTGAAATGCTTAAGTGTTGCGATAGGTCCTTCATAGATCTGCTCTTTATCTCTCGTAATTCTTACAATAGAATCCTTAGTCATTCTACCTTCTGTAACGATAGCACCTGCGATGTTACCAACACCAGAAGCCTTGAATATCTGTCTGATTTCAGCATGACCGATAATCTTTTCCTCATATATAGGCTCAAGCATACCCTTAAGAGCTGCTTCAACATCCTCGATAGCATTGTAAATAACGCTGTAAAGTCTTAAGTCAACATTTTCTCTCTCAGCTACTATTCTTGCCTGATTATCCGGCTTTACGTTGAAACCGATGATAATAGCGTTAGAAGCTGATGCTAAAACTACATCGGACTCGTTGATATTACCAACACCGCCATGGATAACCTTAACGATAACCTCTTCATTAGAAAGCTTTACAAGACTCTGCTTAACTGCCTCTACTGAACCCTGTACATCTGCCTTTATGATAAGGTCAAGTTCCTTCATATTACCAGCCTGAATCTGCTCGAATAATGCATCAAGCGATACCTTATGCTTTGTATCATCAAGAAGCTTCTTCTTACCTTCAGCGATAAATGTATCAGCAATATTTCTTGCTTCCTTTTCGTTGTCTGTAGCCATAATAATCTCACCGGCATTAGGTACATCATTAAGACCAAGTATCTCAACTGGCATAGAAGGTGTAGCTTCCTTAACTCTTCTTCCCTTATCATCTATCATGGCTCTTATCTTACCATAGCATGAACCAGCGGCAACTGCATCACCAACTTTTAATGTACCCTTCTGTACAAGTATTGTAGCTACAGGACCACGTCCCTTATCAAGCTCAGCCTCAATTACGATACCTCTTGCCTTACGGTTAGGATTAGCCTTTAATTCATTAACCTCAGCTGTAAGAAGAATCATTTCAAGAAGTTCATCTATACCTTCCTTAGTATGTGCTGATACTGGAACAAATGTAGTAGAACCACCCCAGTCTTCTGCGATAAGTTCATACTCTGTAAGCTCCTGCTTAACCTTCTCGATATTAGCATTGGGCTTATCAATCTTATTAACAGCAACGATAATCTCAACACCTGCTGCCTTGGCATGGTTAATAGCCTCAATAGTCTGTGGCATGACACCATCATCGGCTGCTACTACAAGAATAGCGATATCTGTAGCCTGTGCACCACGCATACGCATAGCTGTAAATGCTTCATGACCCGGTGTATCAAGGAATGTAATCTTCTGTCCGTCTACATCAACCATGTAAGCGCCAATCTTCTGTGTAATACCACCAGATTCCTTGTCTGTTACATGTGTTTCCCTGATTGCATCAAGAAGTGAAGTCTTACCATGGTCAACGTGACCCATAACGCAGACAACTGGTGGTCTTGCTACCATATCGTCCTCTGACTCTTCATCTTCCTTAAGGAGTTCTGCAATAACATCAACCTTAACCTCATGGTCACATATGCAGTTAAACTCAAGTGCTATCTCTTCTGCTGTATCATAATCCACTTCCTGATTAATTGTAACAACCTTACCCTGAAGGAATAACTTCTTAACGATAGCTGATGGCTGAACCTTCATCTTATCAGCAAGTTCCTTTATAGTGAGGCTGTCAGGTAAGATAAGCTGCTTAATTGTTTCTTCTTCCTTCTTTTCCTGCTTTGAAGCCGGCTTCTTCTCATGCTTGCTGTTAGCAAACTTAAGATTTTCCTTTGCCTCATTATCCTTCTTTCTATCGTTCTTTCTTGAGTCATTCTTTCTTGAGTCTGGTCTTCTTGAATCCGGCTTTGTCTCAAATATGAAATCATCCTTAGGTGCTGATGAACCCCTGTCATTTCTTCTTGCACCTGCAAAACCCTGACCGTCTCTGCCAGAACGATGGCTGTTGTTTCCATTACGGTCATTATTTCTATTGCCACCGTTGTTTCCGTCTCTGTTATCTCTGTTTCCATAGCCGTTACGGTCGTTATTTCTATAACCACCGTTTCCATCTCTGTTACGGTCATTATTTCTATAGCCGCCGTTGTTTCCGTCTCTGTTGTCTCTGTTTCCATAACCGTTACGGTCGTTATTTCTGTAACCGCCGTTTCCATCTCTGTTACGGTCATTATTTCTATGACCGCCGTTGTTTCCGTCTCTGCTGTCTCTGTTTCCATAACCGTTACGGTCGTTATTTCTATAACCACCGTTTCCATCTCTGTTACGGTCATTATTTCTATAGCCGCCGTTGTTTCCGTCTCTGTTGTCTCTGTTTCCATAACCGTTACGGTCGTTATTTCTGTAGCCGCCGTTTCCGTCTCTGTTACGGTCATTATTTCTATAGCCGCCGTTATTTCCATCCCTGTTGTCACGGTTGTCTCTGTTACGGTCGTTATTTCTATAGTTACCGTTATTGCCGTCTCTTCTGTTATTATTTCTTTCTCTGTTATCAGACTTCTGGCTGTTCTGTGGGAAATATACCTGTGATATGTGCTTCTTATCTCCATCCTGTGCAGATGTCTTCTTTTCTGCTGATGCCTTAACGTCCTCTGACTTTATCTGTTCTTTCTTTTCTGTATTTACTTTCTTTTCTTCCACTTTATTATTTTCCTGTATTTTCACGTTTCTTTCTTCTGCCTTTTTAGGTTCTGATTTTACTGCATTGTTACTAGCAACTGGCTTAGCCTTGAACTTTCCTTTTACGCTGTTTATCTCAGCTTCTCCAAGTCCGCTCATCGCTGTGTATTTCTTTTCATTATTGCTAAGCATATCAGTTATATCCTTTGAAGAAATATTTAATTCCTTTGCCAGTTCATGAACTCTCATATTTGCCATTTGACCTCTTTTCCAACATACCAGTGTTACTAACTATCTGCCACACCCATATGTTATTATACACCAATAGTTACTAATATTTACTTAAAATGTTTTTCAATACTATTTTTAAATCCTTCATCAAGGATTGCGAGTGATGCCCTGAATTCTTTACCTATCGCATGTCCCAGCTCTTCTTTATTGCTAAAGAAATACACCGGAACCTTATAGTACTCACACATATTTCTGAAGTTCTTCTTGGTATTATCAGATGAATCATCTGCTACTATCACCATATATGCCTTATGCTCTTTTACAGCCTTTTCTGTTGAAAACTCTCCGCTTGCAACTTTTCCGGCCTTCATTGCAAGACCTATCATTGATAATGCTCTGCTATTATTCAAGATTACTCATCTCCTTTTCAAGCTCATCATAAACACCCGGGTCAATCGCCATCTTGAAAGCTCTCTCAAGTCCCTTTGACTTTCTTGCCTTCTTAAGACATTCTGCATCAGGACATATATAAGCCCCTCTGCCGTTCTTCTTTCCCGTTGTGTCTATTATGATTTGTTCATCCTGTGTTTTAAGGATACGAATAAGTTCTTTCTTATTCTTCATCTGGTTACAACCAACACATTGTCTTTGTGGAATCTTCTTTACTGCTGCCAAAATATCACTCCCAAAAATATTATTCTTCTACAACTTCTGTGTCAGAGGCTGCATCTGCTTCTTCATCTTCTGGATATGTTTCCTGTTCAGCCTGAATATCACTATCAGCTATCTCTTCATTGTCATATACTGACTCTGCTTCCTGTGTTTCTTCTTCAAACTCCTCTGCATCTGCTTCGCTCTTTATATCTATACCATATCCTGTAAGCTTTGCTGCAAGTCTTACATTCTGTCCTGACTTACCGATAGCAAGTGATAACTGCTGTTCAGATACAATTATCTTAGCCTTCTTTTCTTCTTCATCAGCGACTGCTGATACAACCTTTGCAGGGCTGAGTGCATTAACAATAAGCTGTGCTGGATTGCTGTCCCACTCAACGATATCTATCTGCTCGCTGCCAAGTTCATTTACAATATTCTTAACTCTTGCGCCGTTAATACCAACACATGCGCCAACTGGGTCTACGTGTGGAACATTTGCTCTTACTGCCATCTTAGTTCTGGAACCAGCTTCTCTTGCGATTGCCATAATCTCAACTGTTCCATCCTTAATCTCAGTTACTTCTTCTTCAAATAACTTCTTTACGAATTCTGGTGACTTTCTTGATATCTTTATTCCAAGTCCGTTTCTTTCTCTGTTGCTTACACTTACAACATATACCTTTATTCTGTCACCTGGCTTGAATTCCTTATCCTTAAATCTGCTGTTATCTCTTGACTTATCATCAGCCTTAAGAACTGCCTGTGTTCTTCCGATGTCAATTGTCATATCACCATTATCGTTAATTCTCTGTACTACACCTGTAATAATTTCTCTTTCCTTATCATGAAGCTCATTATAAAGTGCATTTTTTTCCTGTTCTCTTATTGTCTGTACAATGGTGTTCTTTGCATTTTTTGCAGCCTTTCTTGAGAACTCTTCAGACTTAACCTCGATAGTGATAACATCACCTATCTGACATCCCGGCTTAATCTTTCTTGCATCCTCTAAGGCTATCTCTGTACCAGAAACATACTTTTCCTTCTTATTCTCTCTGAATTCTGGAACTTCCACCTTCTCAACAACTGTTCTGTCTGAATATATATGGAAATCTCCAGTTATTCTGTCAAGTGATACCCTTCCGTTATCAGCCTTATCAAATTCTGCCTTATACTCATCCATTAAAGACTTTTCAATAGCATCAAACATAATCTCTTTGCTGATACCATTTTCTTTTTCCAAAGCCTCAATCGCAAGTATTAAATCCTTATTCATCTTTATCATCCTCCATAATTTAATCTAAAACTATACTCACATACACACCATCAACTGCTTCTAGTCTACATAAGCCCATCTAATCATAGCAAGATTGCTTCTTTCAATAGTTATCTGTGTATCATCAGACTCTATAATAATAATATCCTTATTATATTCCTTAAGGATACCCGCGTATTCCTTCTTACCCTCAACAGGCTTATAAAGCTTAATGTCTAACAGTCGTCCTATACTTTTTTCATAATCCTTTTCTTTCTTTAAAGGTCTTGTAAGTCCCGGAGAACTCACCTCAAATATATACTGGTCTGCAATATAATTCTCCTTATCCAGCACCTCATTGAAAGCTCTGCTTACCGCCTGACAGTCATCTATAGTGACTCCGCCTTCTTTGTCGATATAGACTCTTAAGTACCAGTCCTGACCTTCCTTAATGTAATCCACATCAAAAAGTTCCACATGATTGGCAGCGATGATAGGCGCTATAAGCTGTTCCGTCTTAGCCTCGTAATCTTCTCTCTTACCCATGTCTACCTCTTTCTTATAATTTGATACTGAATCACATTCACATATGCCTATACCGCCAGACCCTGATAAATATTTCAGGATAAAAACGAAAGAGTGGACATTAATGCCCACTCTTGTCAGTCGAATATAACTCAGAATAGCTTATAGGGGAGTCGAACCCCTGTCTTCGCCGTGAGAGGGCGACGTCTTAACCACTTGACCAATAAGCCATATCTTTAATACTTTGTGTCAGTGCTTATCGCTGAGCACTTCATTATAATACACCTGAATACCCAATCCGTCAAGCACTTTTTTCAATTTTTTTCAAAATTTTTGAAGAAAAATTGAAGTTTCCTTCTGAACCCGCATAAATACTGGGTTTTACCTGTTTTATAATATCGAAAAAACACATAATCCCAAGGCTTTTGCAACAGATTTTCAATATAACACTCTTTTTATTAACTAACTTTATCATAATTAATACAATTTATCACAGCCAGACATAGAATAAGCGGATGTCTGTGGAAGCCCGGTATGGGACAGGACGTCCCGTATCGAACGGTAGCGGTCGCAGTTAATACCTATATGAAAAGTCTTAGAAATAACCAATAATAAGAAACTCGCATAGCGTGTTTCTTATTGTTATCGAGGCAGTCGCCAAGGTCATATGCTCGCATATGACTTTAGCTCGTTGCCCGCGTAAATTAAATCTTCTGGCGTTAAATACCGTCTGCGCTATAGGCATCCGCTTATTCTATGTCGTCCGTTCTTCATCAAATATGCCTGAACGCAATCACTCATTATAGCTCTGTCAAATTTCCCTTTGTCTTAAAACAGACTAAACAGTGCTGTAAATAATCCCGCCGATGCAAGTCCCATAATAACTCCTGCAAGCAGCACGCCGCCAAGAACTGCGATTACGCTCTTCTTAAAGCCCATATCAAGAAAGCTTGCCGCAAGTGTTCCTGTCCATGCACCTGTTCCTGGAACTGGAATTCCAACGAATAAAAGAAGTGCTATAAAAAGTCCGTTACCAGCCTTCTGCTTTAACTTCTCTCCACCCTTGTGTCCTTTTTCAATACAGAAAGTGAAGAACTTGCCAATATACTTCTTGTCAGCTCCCCATTCAAGAACACGTCTTGCAAAAAAATATATAACAGGCACTGGAAGCATATTACCAATTACACATATTATATAAGACTGTAACAAAGGAAGCTGCATACCCTGTGATATAGGAATAGCTCCTCTAAGCTCGACAATAGGTACCATAGATACTAAAAAACATATAAGATACTTTTTTAACATTTTTCACCTCATGATATTATTCATACAAAAGGCATATCAACCTGTATAAACAGATTGATACACCAGCAACTTACACAATATACCACATATATATGAATATATGCAACATAATATACTTTAAATTAGATACCAGAGTCACAAGGTCATTTATCCACCTATGGTACCTACGGATTGTTCCGTGCCACGTACTCCCACAATTCCACCTAATATTCGCATATCGTTGGACTATCCCCACTTTTATGCTCATATTGGAGCGGGTCAAAATTATATAACATCAAACAAAGACAACTGGTTGCTCTCTGCCATTCCGTCAAGCAGCTTCAACTCACTTAACTTTTCGATAACCGTCTGACCTATCCTGGCACGCTGCCTTAAGTCATCCTTTGATAAGAACTTTCCGTCCCTTGCCGCTATCTCTATAGACTCACCTGCCGACTCACCTATCTTGGATACGACCTTAAAGGATGGCATTATCTTTCCGTCTATTATCTGGAAGCTTCTTGCTTTCGCCTTATATATGTCAATCGGTGTAAACTCGTAGCCTCTTGCATACATTTCCTGGACAATACGCATATCCTTGTACTCATCAAGCTCAGTCTTTTCGATAGTTCCATCTGCTTTCTTAGATTTATACATATCAAGATAATATTCAAGCCTTTCCCTGCCCATAGCCATCTTTTCATAATCAAAGGCATCTGCCCTTATACTAAAGTAGGCACAATAATAGGCAAGTGGATAGAATACCTTGCAGTAAGCAACGCGCCACGCCATCATAACATATGCCGCCGCATGTGCCTTAGGGAACATATACTGAATTTTATTACACGACCATATGTACCAGTCAGGAACGCCGTGTTCCTTCATAATCTGCTCCCATTCAGGTGTAAGTCCCTTACCTTTTCTTACCTTTTCCATAATAGTAAATGCAAGCTCACTCTCAAGTCCCTTCTGGATAAGATATATCATAATATCATCTCTTGTACAGATAGCTGTCGATATAGTAGCCTTGCCCTCCTTAAGAAGTGTCTGCGCATTGCCAAGCCATACGTCAGTACCATGTGAAAGTCCTGCTATTCGTACAAGGTCAGAAAAATACTGTGGCTTGGTATCAATAAGCATCTGCATGGCAAAGTCAGTACCAAACTCAGGTATGCCAAGCGCACCAAGCTTACAGCCGCCTATATCCTCCGGCTTTATGCCAAGTGCCGATGTATCCTTAAAAAGTGACATAACCTCCTTTGAGTCAAGCGGAATTTCAAGAGGGTCGATACCCGTAAGATCCTGCAGCATACGAATCATAGTAGGGTCAAGATGTCCTAATATATCCAGCTTTAACAGGTTATGGTCGATGCTGTGGTAATCAAAGTGTGTTGTAACAATACCACTCTTCACATCGTTGGCTGGATGCTGTATCGGTGTAAATGAGTGTATTTCATCACCAATAGGAAGCACGACTATTCCACCTGGATGCTGTCCTGTTGTCCTTCTTATATCAATACAGCCCTTTGCGATACGCTCTATCTCACATCTTCTTTTTACCTTTCCACGTTCTTCAAGATACTTAAATACATATCCGTAAGCAGTCTTTTCTGCAACTGTACCAATAGTTCCCGCCTTGAAAGTCTGTCCTTTGCCAAATATAACCTCTGTATAGGCATGTGCCTTACTCTGATACTCATTAGAGAAATTAAGATCAATATCAGGCTCTTTATTTCCCTTAAAACCAAGGAAAGTTTCAAATGGTATATCAAAACCAAGCTTATTAAGCTTATGTCCGCACTTAGGACATAACTTATCCGGCATATCACAGCCTGCACCACCCGCAAACTTCTTTACATCATCTGAATAAAAGTCAACGTAATAGCACTCTGGACACAGATAATGCGGACTCAGCGGATTGACCTCAGTAATACCAGCCATAGTAGCTGCAAATGAAGAACCGACCGAACCTCTTGAACCTACCAGATAGCCATCATCATTGGACTTCCACACAAGCTTCTGTGCAATAATGTACATAACGGAATAACCATTTGATATAATTGAATTAAGCTCTCTTTCAAGACGCTCCGTAACTATCTCCGGAAGCTCAGGTCCATATATTTCATGTGCCCTGTTATGACATATAGTTCTTAACATCTGGTCTGAATTCTCGATGACAGGAGGTCTTTTATCAGGACGTACCGGAATAATCTCCTCACACATATCCATAATCTTATTTGTGTTAGTCACAACTATCTCATATGCCTTATCACTTCCAAGATAATCGAACTCATGAAGCATTTCATCAGTCGTGTGAAGATACAGCGGCGGCTGGCTGTCGGCATCATCAAAGCCCTTGCCCGCCATAATAATCCTTCTGTATATCTCATCCTCAGGATTAAGAAAATGCACATCGCACGTAGCCACAACAGGCTTGTCAAACTTCTCCCCAAGCGATATAACTCTCCTGTTAAGATCTCTTAAGTCTTCCTCATCCTTTACATAGTAATCTTCCTTTTCTATCATAAAGTGGTTATTGCCTATCGGCTGGACTTCAAGATAATCATAAAAGCTTACTATTCTTGCAATCTCAGCATCAGAACGTCCATTTACCATGGCGCGGAACAGCTCACCCGCCTCACATGCACTTCCTATGATAAGGCCTTCCCTGTACTGGTTCACAAGACTTTTGGGAATCTTTGGAAATCTGTTAAAGTACTTCATATGTGATGCTGACACAAGTCTGTAAAGATTAATTCTCCCCATCTCATTGGCTGCCAGAATAATACAGTGATACTGGTGAAGCTTCTTTATAGATTCTTCATCAAGCGCCCCTTCCTCATTGAGCTTATCAAGCGTGAATATGTCCCTGTCCGCAAGCATTTTGATAAGCTTTAGGAATATATGCGCTGTCGCCTCTGCATCATCAACCGCCCTGTGGTGGTTATCAAGCACTACATTAAGATGCTTAGTTAGTGTATCCAGCTTATAATTGTGAAGTGCAGGAATAAGAAACTGCGACAGAAGCACTGTATCAATATATGATGGTGAGAATTCAAGCCCCTGTCTTTCTGCATTATTGATAATAAAACTCATATCAAACTCAGCATTGTGCGCAACCATAACACAGCCCTCACAGAACTCAAGGAATTCCGGCAGAATTTCCTCTATAGTCTTAGAACCCATAACCATCTGGTCGCTTATTCCCGTAAGATTTTCTATTCGGAAGGATATCGGAACTTTAGGATTAACAAATGTTGAGAAACGGTCTACTATCTCTCCATTTCTAATCTTTACAGCTCCAATCTCAATCACCTTATCCACAAGTGCCGAGAAACCTGTTGTTTCAAGGTCAAATACCACGAAATCACCCGCAAAGTCCTGTCCCTTTGGATTAGTTACTATCTTTTTAGTGTCATCCACAAGATATGCTTCAACACCGTATATAACCTTAAAGTCAAGCTTTTCCCCCTTTGCCTCATACTTGCCCCAGAGCTTCTGCATAGTATGGTAGGCTTCTGTAAATGCCTGTACAACCCCGTGGTCTGTTATGGCAACTGCCTTGTGTCCCCACTTAATCGCCTGATTGATAATATCGCTTGCATAAGATACACCATCCATATCACTCATCTTAGTATGGCAGTGTAGCTCAACACGCTTATTGAGCGCAAGGTCAGTCCTTACACTTCTGTTATCTGTTCCTTTTCTTATGCCAGAAACATTTGATATTGTAATTTCCTGGTCAAACTTATCCATAGCTGCAATTCCTTTTATCTTAAGGAAATTGCCTTTCTTTACAAAACTATATATATCCTCAAGCTGTTCATTCTTTATAAACATTTTAACTATAATACTGTCTGTAAAGTCCGTAACAGCTATTGAAAGGATAGTTCTTTCATCTCTTATCTGTCTTGGCTCAACACTCATAACCATACCATTGATAACCACCTCTCCAACAGGTGTTTCTAACTGGTCTATAGCAGTTATCTCATCATTGAAGTCACGACCGTACAGAACATCCTGATTAGCCGGCTTTCTGTATCTTGTAAGGTCTTTTCCGCTGGCACCTCTCTCACTGAAAAATGCTGCTGCTTTCGCCTTCTGTTCAGCTCTCTTCTTATTCTTATCAGCCTCACTCACAGCCTTCGCATCTCCCTCACCATTCTGCGTTGCCGCCTGAAGCTGTTCCTCTATCTGTTTTACACGCAAGTTTAACTTATGTGCATTTTCTCTTTCATAGTGACTCTCCGTCTTATGTGAATACCTATACTCAACATCTATCTCAAAACCAAATCTGTTAAGATATATTTTCTTAAAGTAGTCTGTCAGATTATCAGCATATGTTCTTGCAAGAAATCCATCTTCAAGTGTAAGCACCAAAAGGTCGCTCTTTTCAAACTCCCACGTTGAATTTTTTAAAAGATTATACTCAAGTGTCCAGTACTTCTCTAACTCAAAAAGTATACTGTCATAATACACATCCATAATAGTCTGTGGAGTGTACTGTTCTGACAGCCTGTACCGGTCAATAATCCTGACATCCATATTCTGTATACGGAATATCTGCTTTTTTAAAGCATCTTCGACCTTATATATAATCTTTTTACTTATAACTTTATCATTCTTAATGTATACTCTCGCAAGAGAATTAGTGGAGGTCTTCGAAACCTTCGTGACCTCCACATTTTCCATATATACTCTTATATCATCTGGCAGCTTCAATGTTCTGAAAACATCCAAAAACTTATACATAATCTCTCTTCCCTCTTATGCCTGCCAGTTATCAAGTTCTTCCTTTAACACTGATAACAGCTTATCTTCGTCAAACTTTCTTATAATCTCTCCGTGCTTTATAAGAACTCCGCAGCCATCACCGCCTGCTATTCCAAGGTCGGCTTCCTTAGCTTCACCGGGACCATTGACAACACAACCCATAACAGCAAGCTTTATGTCAAGGTCATAGTTCTTAACAAGCTCCTCAACCTTAGATGCAAGACCTATAAGGTCAATCTTTGTCCTTCCACAGGTAGGACACGATACAACCTCTATTCCGCCTTTTCTAAGACCAAGCGTTCTTAATATAAGCTTTGCAGCCTCGACCTCTCTTACCGGGTCATCTGTAAGTGATACTCTTATCGTATCGCCGATGCCCTGATTAAGTATAAGACCAAGTCCGATAGATGACTTTATACTTCCTGAGAATATAGTTCCTGACTCTGTTATGCCCACATGCAGCGGATAATCAGTCTGCTTTGCTATAAGCTCATGCGCCTTTACACACATCATCACATCAGAAGACTTGATACTTATAACAAGATTATCATATCCTAAGTCCTCGATAATCTTAACCTTATCAAGAGCACTCTCAACAAGACCCTCTGCTGTAACACCATTATACTTTTCTACAAGGTCTTTTTCAAGAGAACCACTGTTTACGCCTACTCTTATAGGTATATTTCTTGACTTTGCAACATCAACAACAGCTTTAATCTTGTCTGTACCACCGATATTACCGGGATTAATTCTTATCTTATCAGCACCATTTTCCATAGCTGCAATAGCCATCTTATAGTCAAAATGTATATCTGCAACAAGTGGAATATGAATCTGCTTTTTAATCTCTTTTACCGCATTGGCAGCTTCTATAGTTGGCACTGTACATCTTATAATATCGCATCCTGCCTTTTCTAACCTTAATATCTGTTCTACAGTAGCCTTTACATCCTCTGTATGTGTATTAGTCATCGACTGAATCATAATCGGATTACCACCGCCAATAAGCTTATCACCTATCTTTATAATCTTTGTATTATCCCTGTACATAAAAACCTCCTTTTCTACTGCCCTTGTCGCACTTTATCACAGTATATCTTGTATATGCCGGATACCGGATAATTATCAGATTACACGTTATCCCAATATCCTTATCAGAATAAGCCTCTTATATCCTTAAACATAATATAAACCATAAGTATAAGAAGCAGTATCATTCCTACGAAATGCACTATTCCTTCGTGTTCCTTCTTTACAGGCTTTCCTCTTAACACCTCGAGTACAAGAAATACCAGTCTTCCGCCGTCAAGTGCCGGTATCGGAAGAAGATTCATAACACCAAGGTTAGAGCTTATAAGCCCTGCAAGATTAAGAAGATTGAGGAACACATAAAATGCACCATCTGCCTTACTCTCTTCTACAATATCACTCATTATGCTTACAGTTCCGACTGGACCCGAAAGGTCATTGATACCAACCTTTCCTGTAAACATCATGCCAAGGCTTTTTATAACAGTATTAACACTGTAGCCAACCTCTTTTACTGCATACTTAAGCGTTCCTACAGGAGATACCTTTTCTCTTGCACCATAGCACGCTAAGCCTGTATAGTAATACTCATTCTCAACATAGTTAGGTGTCATTGAGAGTGTCACATTGCCACCATTTCTTTGTACTGTAACATCTATGCTCTGTCCGTTGCACTTATTTATCTGCTCGCTTATCTGTGTGCTGTTATCTACTGATACACCATTGATGGCTGTTATCTTATCACCCTTTTCTATGCCGGCAGCAGCCGCTGGTGTACCATCACCAACTGCATCGATAGTTCCATTCTGTTCAAGTGTTATACCTATCTGGTACTTTTCCTGCTTTACATACTCAGGCATAAGTGTTGTTGTATACTTCTGTCCATCCCTGATATATGTTATATTCATCTGCTCGTCAGCATGATAATATCTGTAGAAAGAATAATCTCTGTAAAATGTAACCTTCTGGTTGTTGACCTTTACTATTACGTCACCTTCCTGAAGACCTGCCTCTGCTGCTGGAGAGTTAGCATAAAGCACATCAACCCTGCAAGGATCATAGCCTATGCTTCCAACTATGACAACTGCACACACGAAAGCAAGAAGAAAGTTAAACAGAGGACCTGCCGCTATAACAGCTATTCTTGACCACACTGACTTGTTTGCAAATGACTTTGACATATCATATCCCTGTTCAAGCGCCTCATCCTTTGCTTTCTGTGACATATAACTACCGGCAGTCTGACCATATGAAGACTGATTTATATCATCAGAAGCATTTTTATTGTCAGACTTATTGTTATCATCTGCCTCATCTTCATCCTCATCGCTGTCAGCTTCAAGAAAATCTTCACCAAGCATAATACACGCACCACCGAAAGGCAGCAGCTTTAAACAGTATTCTGTTTCGCCCTTTTTAAAATGTATAAGCTTAGGCCCAAAGCCTAATGAGAATTCGACTACCGTTATTCCATTAGCCTTTGCAACTATAAAGTGTCCGAACTCATGTATTATGATTATTATACTGAGTACAAGAATCGCCAATATTACATTTATAACCAATTTACCACTTTCCTCCGATCATCTCATATACATTCTTCTCTGTATCAAGAATCTCATCTACTGACGGATTATCGATAAAGCTTACCTCATTCATAGCGTATTCTATAATATCCGGTATATCAAGATACTTTATCTTTCTGTCTAAGAACCTGGCAACTGCAAGCTCATTGGCTGCGTTAAAAGCTGTTGGTATATTACCGCCCTTATCAGAAGCCTCATAAGCAAGCTTAAGTCCCTTAAATGTTTCCATATCAGGCTTTTCAAATGTTATCTGTCCAAGCTCAAAGAAATCCACTCTCTTAGTATTAAGCTCTCTTCGGTGTGGATAGTAAAGCGCATACTGGATAGGAAGTCTCATATCAGGACTTCCAAGCTGTGCCATAATACCGCCATCCACAAACTCAACCAT
>ERZ791843.886-NODE-886-length-14704-cov-4.98812_pt1 | contig 14704 bp, 12 predicted proteins | sample MGYA00510290_ERZ791843 | MGnify/ENA primary metagenome ERZ791843 (study PRJEB30046, sample SAMN00715254) | human gut metagenome | study: EMG produced TPA metagenomics assembly of the A metagenome-wide association study of gut microbiota in type 2... | reverse complement strand
ACGTGTGGTCCTGATGCCCAGAGGCTTGATAAGCTTTGCCAGATACATGGCGGTGGCTTCACCCTCCACCGTGGGGTTCATGGCCATGATGACCTCTTTCACCTTGCCGTCGCCCAGACGGGCCAGAAGTTCCTTGACGCACAGCTGTTCGGCAGTAATGCCGTCCATCGGGCTGAGCAGACCGTGCAGCACATGGTACAAGCCGTGATACTCCCTTGTGCGTTCAAACGCCTGCACATCGCGGGGCGTTTCCACCACGCAGATCACAGAAGGATCGCGTTTTGCACTGGCACAGATGGGGCAGATATCCGCTTCTGTATAATTCTGGCAGATACGGCAGCGATGGAGCTTGGTGTGGGCACCCTGAATGGCTCCCGCCAGTGCGGCGGCATCTTCGTCCGACATGCTCAGCACCTGATACGCCATGCGGGTAGCGCCCTTGCGCCCGATCCCCGGAAACTTGCTGAATTCTTCGATCAGCTTTTCCAGCGGGGCAGCAGTATAGCCCATGTTCTTCCCTCCTGCCGGATCAGAGACCGGGGATGTTCATGCCGCCGGTCAGCTTGCCCATTTCAGCTTCGGCAGTTTCGTCCACCTGCTTGACGGTTGCGTTGATGGCAGCAGCCACCATATCTTCCAGCATTTCAACATCATCCGGGTCCACAGCCTCGGGCTTGATGGTGATGGACAGCACTTCGTGCTTGCCGTTCATCTTAACAGTGACCATCTCACCGGCAGCGCTGCCGGTGTACTCGGCAGCTTCCAGCTCGGCCTGTTTGGCTTTCATATCTTCCTGCATCTTCTGTGCCTGACGCATGAGGGCGTTCATATCGGGGCGGCCAAAGCCTGCGGGCATTCTTGCTTTCATAATCGTTTCTCCTTATTGATGCAATGTATTTTTATGATCTCGTTTTCCTTGCGGAATCCTCAATGGACACATCCAACCCCAGCTTTTCCAGTGCACGAAGCGACTGCTCTGCGTTGGAGACCGTTTTGCCAGCGCTCTTTGGTTCATAGGGACCAATGGGCACCGCCGTACCGGACACATCCTTGATCAGCTTTTTGATCAGGCGCTGGCTGTCCTTGTTGGCGCGGATAAAATCGCGGAAGGTCTTGCCGCCGTCGATCAGCACGCGGGTGCCATCAAAGTAAGCCTTGGACTTGCGCAGATAGGTGTAGAGCATGGGATCTTTTTCCTGCAGCTGCTGTACCACCTGCGGCCAGTACGGATACAGCGCAGTCCCTTCCTGCCCGGCATCCTGTGGCTTTTCCGGCACAGGCTTTGCAGCGGGCGTGGGTGCAGGTTTGGGCGGTTCTGGCTGCGGAACAGGTTCCAACTCTGCCGGCACAGGTGCAGCTGGCTGTGCGGCCTGCGCGGCAGGCTCGTCCCAAGGCAGCATTCCGGCCTGCTGCACGGGCGGTTCCTCCGGCAGCGGCGGCAGCTCTTCGGTCTGGACGGGTGAAGTCTGCTCTACAGATATTTCCGACGGCACGGAAGGTTCTGCCTTTACAGGTTTCGGTTCCGCTGCAGGCTGCACCACAGGAACGGACGGTATTGGCGGCTGTGGAGTCGGAGCGCTTGCAAAGGGCTGCACAGCAGTTGCCGAGGCAAACGGCTGCGGCGCTGCGGGTTGAGCTGCAGCACGGACAGGCGCGGCCTGCACAGGAACTGCCTGCGGCTGCTGGGGCGGTTCGGATAAGCCAAACAGTGCAAGTTCCAGCTCGATCCGCTGGTCGCTGCCGCGGGTCATATGTTCCAGCGCACTGCCCAGCGCACGGATGGCACGAATGGCCTCCCGCTGGCCCAGCTGCGGACCTTTTTCCAGATACAAAGCCTCCTCCTCCGGCGAAACGCCGGACAGAAGGCTCTGCCCGCCCGGCAATGCTGCCAACATCAAAGCACGATAATGCGCGATCAATTCCTCTGTCAGACGCTTGACATCCACAGACTGCTGGCGAAGCTGTGCCAGCTGGGCCAGTGCTGTGGCACCGTCCTGCGCTTCCAGTGCGTCCGAAATGCGGAACAGATAACTGCGGTCGGTCACACCTGCCATGCGGCGTACCACATCGGCATCGATTTTCGCCGTAACGCCTGCGCAGGTATCCAGAATGGACAACGCATCGCGCAGTGCACCGTCGGCCAGACGGGCGATCAGTTCGGCACCGTCCGGCGAAAGCTCCAGCTTTTCCTCACCTGCAATGTATTCCACCCGGCGGGCGATATCCTCCGGCCCGATGCGGGTAAAATCGTACCGCTGGCAGCGGGAAAGAATGGTGGCGGGCACCTTCTGGATCTCAGTGGTTGCCAGAATAAAGATGACGTGGGCAGGCGGTTCTTCCAGCGTTTTGAGCAGCGCATTGAATGCCGCTGTGGACAGCATGTGCACCTCATCGATGATGTATACCTTATACTTACAGGCGCTGGGAGTGTAAGCTGTCTCGTCGCGCAGGTCGCGGATATCGTCCACACCGTTGTTGGAAGCCGCATCCATCTCCACCACGTCCAGAATGCTGCCGTTATCGATGCCCTTGCAGATCTCACACTCGCCGCAGGGGTCTCCATTGACCGGATGCAGGCAGTTGACTGCCTTTGCAAAGATCTTGGCGCAGGTGGTTTTGCCGGTGCCGCGCACGCCGGTAAACAGGTAGGCATGGCCCACACGGTTTGCCGTGATCTGGTTTTTCAGCGCAGTAACAATGGCCCGCTGGCCTACCACATCCTCAAAACGCTGCGGTCTCCATTTGCGGTACAAGGCACGGTACATGGTTCTCTCCCCTTTCCTGCAAAATAAAAAGGACAGCGCTGACGGGGTTTTGTCCCCGCCTTGCGTAACTCGGCATACGGATGCAGGCTTACTGAAACGCACGAACGCACTGCTTAAGGCTGCTTGGTTCCCCACCTGACCTGGTTCACAGCGAATCCATCGTACAGGACCCGCATCCGTATGCCGAACCACGCAGCAGGCGCTGTCCGACACATCCTTCTGAATGCCAGAATATTGTACCATAAACGCAGGCAGATTGCAAGGGGTGGGAGGTATCATTTCACGGCCCACGCATGAAACGATCAAATAGGATAGCCCAAAGTCAGAAAATGTGATGTTCTCTAAAATCCAAAAAGCGCAGTACATTCTCTGCGCTTTCGCGTTTTGTACTGCGCTTTGCTTTTATCCTGTTATTTTAACGGCATTGATTTTGCAGCAGCCCTTTTTTTCTTACAATGCCACATCCAGTGCCATCATCAGCGCAAATCCCAGCACGATGCTTACAACACCGACAGGCTCGTCGCCCTCCACGGCCTGCGGGATCATCTCCTGTGCGGTCACGCACACCATACAGCCCGCCGCTGCGCTGAGCAGCCACGGAAGCGCAGTACTGACCCATTCGGCCAGAGCAAAGGCAAGCAATGCCCCCAACGGCTCTACCAGCCCGGAAGCCGCTCCCGCAAAAAATGCCTGACTGCGGGTGCGGCCGTTATGGGCCAGCGGCAGGCTGACTGCTGCACCTTCCGGGATATTCTGCAGGCCGATGCCAAGGCTCAGCGCCAGTGCACCGCTGATGGCATCCGGCTCTCCGGTCAATGCCAGTGCAGCGGCAAGGCCCGCCACCATACCCTCTGGCAGGTTGTGCAATGTTACAGCCAGCACCATACGTCCGCCGTGCCCGGCCCCGCCTGCCAGCAGCTGCCCGGCAAACTGTTCCACCTGCAAAAGGCCCACTGCGCCCAGCACAAGCCCCACTGCCGATGGGATCCATGCCGGAAGCGGCAAAGTCTGTCCGCGCTGGATAGCAGGCAGCAGCAGGCTCCACACACTGGCCGCCAGCATGATGCCCGCTGCCATGCCGCACAGGATGCGCTGCGTGCAGGGCCGCGACCGCCGCCGCAGCAAAAACACGCCTGCTGCCCCCAGTGTAGTGCACGCCGCCGGAAACAGCAGTACCCACGCAGTGAAAACGATCTGGTTCACGATACATTCCCCCTTTGCCCGGTGTATGTGCGCCGAAGCAAAAAGGTGCAGAAAAGCCCGTCACACAAAATACAGTGTGACGGGCTTTTCTGTCAGAATGCGATGGCATCTTCTTCGCTGCCAAAGGGCAGACCCGTAGCCGGATCGACCGGCGGCAGGCCAGCCTGCCCCATATCCGCCGCCTTTACGCTGCATACCACCGCATTGGCAAGCACATACTTCACCTTTGCGGTGGCAGCAGCGCCGATCTTATCATAGATGCGGCCTGCGCTGTAACAGTCGCCCAGCACGGTGTGAGTGCTGTTGGCCACATAACCCACCTTGCCCAGACCCGGCAGTTCTGCGCGGATGGCTTCGCGGTCAAAGTCATTCTCCGGCTCCTTGACCAGCTTTACCTTCTGGCCCACTGCAAACGGCTGAGTGCCGAAGCGGTAGTTGAGTCCGGTCAATGTAACATAGTACTTCATCTTTATTTCCTCCAAAACACATGTTTTATTTTCAGGGAGCCCGTTCATCCCCTGCTTTGTCTGTATTATCCTCTTTTTATGTCCAATAAAAATCGCTTTCAAATAACACTTGTCATTTTTTGATATTTTTGTTCAGGTTCGCTGCACAAAGTTTACCATCTTTTCTTTCTCCGCAGGTCAACTGTCAGGTGACAAATGGTTCTTTTCCGTTTCCGGAGCCGCATCATCCTCACTTTTGCATTTCTTTATTTCTCTTTAAGAAACATGCATTCCCGTCTTGATTCAAATGAACAAACAATGAAAGAAATTACAAAGTGATTACAACACGGTAAGAAATTCTTTCCTAAGTTTCTCTGCGCTTCGATCAGTTTAACAAAAACTCTTTAACTTTTAGCGATAAATTATAACAAAATCGTAGATTATCCTTGAAATCTCACTTCTTAGCCAAAAAAACTCTTGATTTTTTCGCAAAAAAGACTAGAATATCCACTTGCAGAAAGGCACTTCCTGCAGAGCCTTCTGCAAAATACATTTGCGTATGGCAAGGAGATTTTAGATATGAAACTCAAGAATGTTTGTGTTGCTGTTGTTGCTCTGGCTCTGGCTGTTGGCATGACCGCCTGCGGCGGCTCTGCTTCCTCCACTGCTGCATCCTCTTCCGAGGCTGCTTCTACCAGCACTTCTGTTGCTGCTGAGGCCGAGGAGAACGCTTCTTCCGCTGTTGCAGAGGAGAACGGTTCTTCTTCTGAGGCTGCTTCCAGCGAGGCTGCTTCTTCTGAGGCCGCTTCCAGCGAGGCTGCTTCCAGCGAAGCTGCTTCTTCTGTTGCCGCATAATCAGGCAGCGCACCCAGTTCGAGGAACGATCAAGCCGGGCACGGAATTTTTCTGTGCCCGGCTTTTTTGCAGCAAAATGCGCCGGAAAGGTTTATTGGGAACCTCCCGGCGCATTTTTCAGAAGCTGTCATCAGAAGCAGGATGCCCCTCAGGCAGCGTACAATGCTTATTCTTATATTCCCCAGAACAGGATCCCCAGTCCTGCAGAGAGCAGGATCATCCCAATGGGCGATGGTGCTTTTCCCTTTTTCCGGCGGCAAAGGGCATGCAGCCCCCACAGCAGCAGGAACACCACAATGGAACGGAGATCCGGTGCAATGCCTGCCTTGTCCGCTGCAAACCCGACCAGCGTAGAAAGCGCCATGTTGACTGCAGTTGCAAGGATCATCGCCACCACACAGGGACGAACGCCGCCAAGAACTGCGTTGACACCGGCATACTTCATCAGGTTCTGCAGCACCGATGCAACGAGCAGGATAATGACAAAGGACGGAAGCACCACACCCAGCGTCGCACACAGCGCACCCCAGAAGCCGCCCTGTGAAGAACCGATGAAGGTGGCCATATTGATGGCCAGCGGGCCGGGTGTGGATTCCGACACGGCAATGAAGCTGAGGAATTCGCCTTCCGTCAGCCAGCCGTGTCCTAAAACCGTTTCCCGCACCAGTGAGATCATGCCGTAGCCGCCGCCGAAGGACAACGCGCCGATCATGAGAAAATTCCAGAAAAGCTCTTCATAGATCATTTGGCTCTGTCCCCCTTCCGCAGCTTCTGCACGGCGTACAGACCAAGGCCCGCCGCACCGCTGAGCAGGATATAGAAGATGGAGGAGAACGACACCGCCATCACCGAAAAGCTTACCATTGCCAGAACCACTGCGGCCAGGATGACCATATTGAAAGCACTCCGTTCCAGCTGCTTCAGCATTTTCAGGCCCGCCGAGAGGATCAGATAGATCACACACACCTGAATGCCGTGGAACGCACTTGCCACCACCGAAAGGCGGAGGAACTGGTCAAAGAACAGCGAGATCAGATAAATGACCGCGAAGGACGGAAGACATACCGCCACCGTGGACGCTGCCGCACCTGCCGCACCCTCGATCTTGTAGCCGATATAGGTGGCACTGTTCACCGCCACCGGGCCGGGCGTAGACTCCGCAATTGCCACCATGTCCAGAAATTCTTCTTTTGTCACCCACTTTTTTTCTTCCACAAATTCATTCTGCAGCAAAGCCACCATGGCATAACCGCCGCCAAACGTGAACGCACCAATTTTGAAAAACGTCCAGAAAAGCTCTTTTGTTTTCGACATAGCCTTCTCCTTTCTTGCACCTTATTATATCATTTTTTGTTTTGATATGATATACTTTAATGGAATATGCTATTTTCTTTGGAAAAAGCAGAAAAAGGAGTTTAGGATATGAAAACAAAATTTGGCATTGTAGGCTGCGGCTTTCTGGGCGGCATTGTGGCCAACGCATGGAAGAACGGTCTGCTGCCGGACTATGAGCTGGTGGGCGTGACCAGCCGCACCCGTGCTTCGGCAGAAAAACTTGCCGCCGAGGTAGGCTGTCCCGTCTGCGATGATGTGGATGCTCTGCTGACACTGCAGCCGGAATACATTGTGGAGACTGCTTCGGTGGAGGCTGTGCGCGCCATGGCTGTGCCTGTACTGAAAAACGGCGTGAATCTGGTCATTATTTCCATTGGTGCCTTTGCGGACCTTGATTTTTACGAGCAGGTCAAGGCCGCTGCCGTGGAGGGCGGTGCCAAGGTGCATCTGGCAAGCGGTGCCATTGGCGGCTTTGATGTGCTGCAGACCGTCACCCTGATGGCCGAGGCGCAGAAGCTGGCCGAGACGGCAGGCATTGAGACCCACACCGGAGCCAAGGGCTTCCGCAACACGCCGGTATGGGCCGACCACCTGCTGACCGATACCGAAAAGACCGCCGTGTTCACCGGCAATGCCAAGCAGGCCATTGCCACCTTCCCCCGCCGCGTGAATGTGGCTGTTGCCACCTCGCTGGCCACCACCGGCCCGGAGATCACCGGCGTGACCATGCACTCCGTACCCGGCTGGGTGGGCGACGACCACTGCATCACTGCCGAGATCGAGGGCGTGAAGGCCGTGGTGGATATCTGCTCTTCCACCAGCGCCATTGCCGGTTGGAGCGTAGTTGCCCTGCTGCGCAACCTCTCCTCCCCCGTATGCTTCTATTAAAGGAGGACTTTACTGATGTTCAAGAAACTGGTGGCCATTGAGCCGGTAAGCCTGATTCCTTTCGCCGAGGAAGCGCTGCATCAGTACGCAAAAGAAGTGGTGCTGTACCGCGATATCCCGGCCAGCGATGACCAGATCGTGCAGCGCATCGGGGATGCCGATGCCGTGCTTCTGAGCTATACCTCCCGCATGGGCAAAAGCGTGATCGAGCGCTGCCCGAATATCCGTTACATCGGCATGTGCTGCAGCCTGTATTCTGAGGAAAGCGCCAATGTGGATATCGCCTACGCCCGCACCCGCGGCATCAAAGTGCTGGGCATCCGGGACTACGGCGACCGCGGCGTTGTGGAGTACGTCCTGCATGAGCTCACCGGCATCCTGCACGGTTTTGGGATGCCCATGCTGCGGGACGAGCCGGTGGAGATCACCGGGCTGAAGGCAGGCATCATCGGGCTGGGTGTGTCCGGCAAAATGATCGCCGACGCGCTGCAGTTCATGGGTGCCGACATTGCCTATTACAGCCGCACCCGCAAGCCGGATGCCGAAGCTGTGGGCATGGCCTATAAGCCGCTGGCACAGCTGCTGACCGAGAGCGAGGTGGTGTTCACCTGCCTGAACAAGAACGTACTGCTGTTGGGCAAGGACGAATTTGCACAGCTGGGCGCAGGCAAGGTGCTGTTCAACACCTCCATCGGCCCGGACTTTGACTCTGCTGCTCTGGAACAGTGGCTTGCTCTGCCGGGCACCCACTTCTTCTGTGACACCCGTGCCGCTGCCGGCCCGGTGGGTGAAGACTTCTTTGCCCGTGAGAATGTGCATTGCGCGAATGTTTCTGCCGGACGCACCAAGCAGGCTTTTGTGCTGTTGAGCCAGAAGGTGCTGGCAAATATCTGCACTGCACTGGGAGAATGATGTAAAAAGGAAACGCTTCCCGGCCGGGGAAGCGTTTCCTTTTAGGCTTTATTCAAAATTGTTGTGATCTCTTTCAGACTCGCCGCAAATCGGATGCCCTGCTGGCGCTGCGGCGTGGAAAGGCCTTTCTCGATCATTTTGGCAAGCAGTGCTTTCAGGCTGTCGTAGTAGCCGTTCAGATCATACAGGATGCAGGGCGCGTCCAACTGGCCCAGCGAGACCTTGGACATTACCTCTGCGATCTCTTCCAGCGTGCCGGTGCCGCCGGGGAATGCGATGAAGGCATCGCCCAGCTCGATCATCTTCGTCTTGCGCTCGGTCATGTCCTTGGTGACGATCAGCTCGGTCAGGCCATTGTGCTGCAGCTCCTGCTGCACAAAGAACTGCGGTTCCACACCGGTTACCGTGCCGCCTGCGTCCAGCGCGCTCTGGGCAAGCTGACCCATCAGGCCGCTGCGGGAGCCGCCGTACACAAGGCGGTGCCCGTTTGCACCGATCCAGCTGCCCAGTTCCCGGACAGCTTCCGCCAGCGCAGGATCATTGCCCGCATTTGCTCCAAGATAGACCGTGATGTTCATGGTATTTCCCCCTTTGTTTTTTCCATTTTACCACGCAGCGGGCCGATTGAAAAGGGCCATCCCCTTGCAAATGCAGCGGCACTGTGGTATTCTTGAACGCAGAAAAAAGGGAGCCTGCAAAAGCAGGCTGAGAGTGGGCTGTTTGCCCAGACCTGTGACCTGATTTGGACAATGCCAACGTAGGGAGATACTGCTGCTTCAAAGTGCGGAGATGCCTCCTTGCGGGCATTTCCGCATTTTTTGCAAAGGAAGTTGTAACCATGAAAACTGCATTGACGATTGCCGGCAGCGATTCCAGCGGCGGTGCTGGCATCCAGGCCGATATCAAAACCATGACTGCAAACGGCGTGTACGCCATGAGCGCCATTACCGCACTGACTGCCCAGAACACCACAGGTGTGACCGGCATTTTTGAAGCCACGCCCGAATTTCTGGCACAGGAGATCGACGCCATTTTTACCGACATCTACCCGGATGCCGTCAAGATCGGCATGGTATCCTCGGCAGAGCTGATCGGTGTGATCGCCGAAAAACTGCACACCTACGGCGCAAAGCATATCGTGGTGGACCCGGTGATGGTTGCCACCTCCGGCTCCAAGCTGCTGCGGGACGATGCCGTGCAGGCACTGACCGAAAAGCTGCTGCCCATGGCAGAGGTGGTCACCCCCAACATTCCGGAGACTGAGATCCTTTCCGGCATGAAGATCACCGATGCGGCCGGAATGGAGGCCGCTGCAAAGCTGATCAGCGAGAAATACCACTGTGCCGTGCTGTGCAAGGGCGGCCACCAGATCAACGATGCCGACGACCTTCTGTGGCGGGACGGCTGCGGCAAATGGTTCCGCGGCAAGCGCATTGCCAACCCCAATACCCACGGCACCGGCTGCACCCTGTCCAGCGCCATTGCGTCCAATCTGGCAAAGGGCTATGACCTGGATGCATCGGTGGAGCGCGCAAAGGCCTACATTTCCGGCTGTCTTTCTGCTATGCTGGATCTGGGCCACGGCTCCGGCCCGATGGACCATATGTTTGCACTGAAGGGAGAGTTTGTGGGTGAGTGAGCAGACCTTTGTGCAGCAGCTGGTGCAGGAAAGTCTGCCTGTGTGGGAGAAATGTCTGCACTCAGAATTTCTGACCCACCTTGCGGATGGCACACTGGATGAAGCCTGCTTCAAGGGCTACATCGTGGAGGACAGTCTTTACCTGCGGGAATATGCCAAGGTGTTTGCCTGGGGCATGACCAAGGCAAAGGATATGCAGACCATCCGCACCTACTATTCCCTGCTTTCCTTCGTGAATGAGAGCGAGGATGCAGCCCGCCTGCACTATCTCAAGCACTTTGGACTGACCGATGAAGGCATCCAGAGCCTGCCGCTGCGGCCGGAGAACCGTGCCTATGTGGACTCTATGATCGAAGCCGCCAAAAACGGCGAGGGTGCAGCCGAGTGCATGATGGCCTGCCTGCCCTGTATGCTGAGCTATGGCTGGATCTTCCAGAAACTGCTGGAAGAAAAGCCTTCCGTGCAGGATACCCTTTATGGTGCACTGGTGGTGGACTATGCTGACAAGGGCTATGAGGCGGCCTGCCGCGACTGGGCCGCGTTTGCAGAAAAAGTCTGCGAAGGCCTGAGCGACGAACGCCTTGCCCGCTGCCGCGAGATCTTCCATGCCTGCTCGGAGCACGAGCTGAACTTCTGGGCCATGGCAGCTTCCCCGCGCAGTGACCTGTAATTTTTCCTAAAATATAAAATGCACCCGGCCTGTGGGCAGAACCGCAGCAACCGGGTGCATTTGTTTTGTTCAGGGTTTCGTGGCCGCAGCCGCAGGCATGAGCCTTAGTGCCGGAAACAAGGGAGCCCTAAAACAAAAACTCCCCCGGCTCTTCTGCCGAGGGAGTGGAAAAGAAAAACGTCCCTAACAGAAGAACTCTCTTCTGTCAAGGACGAATAAAATTTGGCCTTTTATCCGCGGTGCCACCCTGACTTCATGGGCATGACCCCATGCACTTGGCGAGATGCCAACACATCCCCGGCAACTGACGTATGCCCTACGTTGCAGAATACTGTGCGGCGAAAGTTCTCCGCAGTTCCCTGCACCCTCAGCGGTCCATTTCGGGAAAATATAACGCAAAGTCACACTTTCCTTGACGAACTGTTTCCGGTCTGCTTCTCAGCTGCGCAGGCTCTCTGTACAGGCATGGTTCGCCGTTATCTCCGCTTCAACGGTTTAGTGTATTGAATTTGGCTATATTAAACCACGGATTTTTCGTTTGTCAATACCTGTTTGCAAATTTTTCAAAATCAGCCTATGTCCACAGTGGGTTCAGCGCTTCCGGCGACTGTTCGTGCTGGAAAACTTCACCGCTTTTGCCGGCCTGCGGCGGCTGTGCAACGCACTGTAGTAGCCAAAGGCAGTGCCGCATAAGCCGCCCACAATGTGCATGAAGTTTGCTACATTGTCGTGCACAAAAATGATATCGTACACCTGCTGACCAAAGTACAGCGCTGCAACCAGCAGCATGGTGACCGGGATGCCGCCGGAGAAGCCCGCCAGCGACGAAAGCATGATAAGCATGAACACGATGCCGGACGCGCCCAGCAGCCCCGAACGTGGGAACAGCACGCATTGCAGCACGCCGGTGACCAGAGCGGTGAACACCATGCCGCACAAAAGCGGCTTGCTGCCGTACTTTTCTTCCATTGGCGGGCCAACAACGAGCAGCAACAGCATGTTATTCAGAAAGTGGTCCCAGCTGGCATGGCCCAGCACATGGCCGAACAGCCGGATGTAGAACAGCGGGTCCTTCAGCGAGGAGCGGTAGACACAGAACAGATGCATCGTCGTCCACCCGTCCGTCCACTGGTCGAGGAACAGTACCAGAAGTGACAGCAGGAAAAATGTGAGGATCACCGGGGAGTTGTACTGCAGTTCCAGTTTGAGTTTTACTTTTTTCATCCTCTTGTCTCCACCCAGTATTCGCCCATGCTCTGGCCGGGCTGGTTCGTCACTTCATCCTTGAGGTAATCGCCAAGGCCGCAGCCTTCCGGCTGCCATGCAAGGGCTGCTTCCACCGTGGGGTACTCCACCTCGGCATACCAGAACTCGGTGGGCTGGCCTTCGTCCACATGGTTCACTTCCAGCACAGAACCGTCCGGCAGGGTGTAGCTGCGGCGCAGCTTCGGGATGAGAGGTTTAGCGATAATCTTGTATTCCAGATCATCAAACAGTTCTTTGTCGATGCTGCGCTCGATCTCCTCACGGGCAAGGCCGCCCCCGGATTTGAAGCAGAGGATGTAGTCCGTTCTGCCGCCGGTGAGGGCTTCTTCCCGGATGCGCACAGTGGGCCGCACGCTGATATAGCCCTGCCGCATGGCAAATTCCTCCCTGAGGGGCAGCCCCTCCGGCCAGCCCTTCACCATCCATTTGCGTTCGATTTCCATAATGCATCCCTCTTTCATGCGGTTTTTTGGCATTTTTTATTTATAATAACATGATTTTGTGCTATTATAAAGAGTAGATTTTTACTCCTTCAGTCTGCTTCGCAGCCAGCTCCCTCAGTGAGGGAGCCTATCCGCACGGTAAGCGTGTCGAGCGAACGCGGGACGAAGGGAGTTCGTCCATGATAAGGAGAACCATATGAAAGAACGTGCTTACCCTGTGTATACCGTCAACAAACACGCCGAGGGCCTGCTGGTGGGCGGGCATCCATGGGTGTACGAGAACGACATCCTCCATTCCCCGGAAAATGAGCCGGAAAACGGCACGCTGGCCGATGTGGTCAGCCCCAAGGGTTCCTACCTTGGCACCGGCTTCGTTTCGCTCAAGAGCAAGATCCGCGTGCGGCTGATCTCCCGCAATGCCAACGACACCTTTGATGCAGCCTTCTGGCGCCGCCGGGTGGAATATGCATGGAGCTACCGCAAAACCGTGCTGGAACCTGCAGACCTTTCTGCCTGCCGCGTCATTTTTGGCGAAGCCGACCAGTTCCCCGGGCTGACTGTGGACCGGTTCAGCAACATCCTCGTCACGCAGACCCTGAGCGTGGGCATGGAAAAGCTCAAGCCCGTCCTCTTCCCCATTCTGGCAGAAGTCCTGCGCGCCGACGGCCAGACCATCGACGGCATCTACGAGCGCAACGATGAGGCTCTGCGCGCAAAGGAAGGTCTTGAGCAGAACAAAGGCTGGTTTGAGCTGCCCGGTGAGACTCACCCGGCAAGCACCCAGATCGAGATCTGCGAGAACGGAGTTTACTATCATGTGGATTTCGAGAACGGCCAGAAGACCGGCTTCTTCCTTGATCAGAAGTACAACCGCCGGGCGGTGGCACGCCTTGCTGCAGGCCACACCGTGCTGGACTGCTTTACCCACACCGGCAGCTTTGCACTGAACGCCGCTGCGGGCGGCGCTGCCCGTGTGACCGCCGCCGACATCAGCGCCGAGGCCATTGCCATGGCGCAGCGCAATGCCCAGCGCAACGGTCTGACCAATATGGACTTTTTGTGCGAGGACACCTTTGAGCTGCTGCCCCGCTTGGAAAGAGAGGGACACCCCTACGATTTTATCATTCTGGACCCGCCGGCCTTTACCAAGGCGCGCCGCACTGTGGAGAACGCCATGCGCGGTTACAAGGAGATCAACTACCGTGCCATGAAGCTGCTGCCCCGCGGCGGCTATCTGGCAACTGCCAGCTGCTCCCACTTTGCCACCGAGGAGCTGTTCATCAAGATGCTGCGTGCAGCAGCAAAGGATGCGCACCGCCAGCTGCGGCAGATCGAGGTGAAGCAGCAGGCACCGGATCATCCGATCCTGTGGGGTGTGCCGGAGACGAATTATCTGAAGTTCTTCCTCTTTCAGGTGATTTAACGATTTGAACACCCTCCGTTTCACTCTGGGTATCTTCAGCGGAAGTTTTATTTTTAATATTTGAGCTTCCGGAAAATCTGCGGATTTTCCGGAAGCTCTTTTTCACGAAGCGGGGCTGTAACGGGCAATGGCGCCGTATATTAAAAACACATTTTCCCGCCGGGGCCTTTCGCGTGAAAATGTGTTTGGAGCGGCCCTGCGATTGCAAGGCAATGAAAGCCCCGGTGGGGCTTTCAAGCAGGCGAGCGGTCTGCGCCAGCAGATGGAAGGGCCTTGCCCTGACAAGCGTCGAGGCCGCGACAAACACGAAAACAAAAAATATAATATATTAAAGAATGGCAGAGCGCAGCGGAGCCATTTCTAAACCGTTCGGCCTGACAAAAGGCGCAAATCCCATCCGATAAGTCATACCAAGTGCGGATGCTCCAAAAATGCAGGAAGCTGTTTGTACAGAATCGTCAGATTTGTCAATTGCCTTTTTGGCCCGCCGGGGCTATAATCAAACCATAGACAGCAACGGCGCTGTGGGTCACCTCCTGACTCGCAGCGCCGTTTTTGTTAAGATGCTTTCGTACTTCTGGGTGCGGCATTGCGGCAGACCAGAATGCAGACGAAAGGGTAAGAAAAATAAGATCAAGTAAGGAGTAGGATTTATGGCAGCGAATGTTATGGAAATCTACGGCAGCAAGGTCTTTAACGAACATGTGATGAAGGAGCGCCTGCCGAGCGCAACCTATAAGAGCCTGAAGAACACCCTGCACAAGGGTGCTCCGCTGGACATTGAGGTGGCAAACGTTGTGGCCAGCGTGATGAAGCGCTGGGCCATGGAGCTGGGTGCCACCCACTACACCCACTGGTT
>ERZ791843.858-NODE-858-length-15256-cov-6.37991_pt1 | contig 15256 bp, 16 predicted proteins | sample MGYA00510290_ERZ791843 | MGnify/ENA primary metagenome ERZ791843 (study PRJEB30046, sample SAMN00715254) | human gut metagenome | study: EMG produced TPA metagenomics assembly of the A metagenome-wide association study of gut microbiota in type 2... | reverse complement strand
TTCTTACCAAAAAGGAGTTATTTTTTACCAAAAACACAAACTATTTTACACTACCTAAAAATTCTTGTGTCTATGGAAAGTAAATCTTTCTGATAAGAAATCTTCCCATAACAAACTTCCTTCTTTGTAAAACCATAATAATAGGCAGCGATTTCACTCGCTGCCTAAATTCCCATTAAACCGATATCCTACACCTCGTACTGTTTGTATATATAATGGTTGTCCAGGATCATCTTCTATTTTTTCTCTGATATTGCAGATATGTCGCATAACCACATTATAATCACCGGAATAAGGTTCATTCCATACCAGATCATAAACCATTTCTTTTCCAAATATTCTACCTGGATTTTTCGCTAAAAGAAGTAAAATATCATATTCATATTTTGAAAGATGAACATCACTATCATTCTTTTTAACAATTCGTTCCTGTAGATATATTTTTAATTCTCCAAACCTTATAATTTCCGGTATGAATTGGTTTTTATGTTCCCAGCTAGTCAATATGTTTTCACTTATGCTTCCATTAGCATCTGTGATTCTCTCAATAATTTCTATCTTTTTCACCTTTATTGCCTCTACATTATTAATTTTATATTCTATATATCATCTGCCATTTGACTTTTTTCTTCTACAAGTAATATAATATATTTATTACATATGTAGGATTTAGCAGGAGGATTTTATTATGTCACTACCCCAGATTTCAGAAGCCGAATTTGAAGTTATGAAAATTGTATGGAAATATGCTCCCATCAATACAAATGAAATTACAGAAAAACTTACTCTAACTACCAGCTGGAGTCCAAAAACAATTCAAACTCTTATCAAGAGACTTGTTTCCAAAAAAGCTCTTTCCTACGAAAAACAAAGCCGGGTATTTGTCTATACTCCATTAGTCCAAGAAGATGAATATATACGCCAGGAAAGCAATTCTTTTTTAAAGCGATATTATAATGGAAATCTTTCTTCTATGCTGGCTTCTTACCTTGAAGACGATAAGCTCTCTTCAACAGAAATTGATAACTTACGCCATTTATTATCAAAACATCAGAAATAGGAGGTTTTGAATGAGCAACTGGATCATCCACTTTTTAATCAGTAATATCTTCATATGTATTTTTACACTTGTAATAATCGGAACAAAAAAACTTCTGAAAAAATATTTATCTGCGGCTACACAGTACCATCTCTGTTTTCTTTTATTTTTACTACTTGCCGTGCCATTTTTTCCTGTACAGATTCATGGCTCACAACTTTTTTCATGGTTACATTTTTTTCAAACTGACTCAGGACTTAACTCTGGTACCGACACGCTATCCGAACTTACCAGTAATACACAAAATATTTTGTTAAACCAGGTGAATGATTTTTCAGTTTCCATCAGTAGTCAATTTTCTGGAGGCTTGAATACCATACTCTTTCTAATATGGATAACGGGTGTTATGATTATGTCAGTCCTCACCCTTCATTCATTAAACTATGTACGTTCCATAAAAAGATCTGCTCTCCCGCTTCAAAATCAGCAGGTAAAAACTATTTATTACAATTGTTTAAAGGAACTTAAAATCTCTCACCCAGTATCAGTCTACAGTACTGCATTTTTAAAATCACCAGTTTTAATCGGAATAATACATCCCAGAATTTACATTCCCATCCATTTAATTTCCGAACTGAATCCTGATGATATGCGTTTTATGCTGCTACACGAATTACAGCATTACCGTCACAAAGATACATTTATTGGCTTCCTCATGGTCATAAGTAATATACTCTACTGGTTTAACCCTTTTGTTTGGTACACTTTAAAAGAAATTCTCTGTGACCGTGAAATAGCCTGTGATTCTGCTGTATTGCAGATGATTTCTGCTGATGAATACCAAGCTTATGGAACTACACTGATTAATTTTGCAGAAAAAATATCCTCTTTTTCCTCTCCACTGGCAGTTGGAATGTCCGGAAATTTCAGGCAGATGAAACGACGTATTCTCAACATCGCCGTTTTTAGGAAAGAAACTCTTTATCAAAAAATGAGAGCATTGATAATTTATCTGGTCATTAGTGCTGTTTTTATTGGATGTACACCCATTTTATCCATTGATGCCTCTACTCAAAGCGTATATCATTTTAGTGATACAGACAAAAATATCTCCCTGTTAGATATATCCGAAACATTTGGAACATATGATGGATCATTTGTTTTGTATGACAATAATTTGGATTCCTGGAAAATATACGATCTTGAAGAAGCCACCAAACGTATTCCGCCAGAGTCTACCTACAAAATATACGATGCATTATTAGGGTTGGAATCCGGAATCATCACACCAGAACACTCTTCCATGACATGGAATGGTGATGCCTTTCCTTTTCCATCCTGGGAAGCTGATCAGGATTTAAACTCTGCTATGCAAAATTCCGTTAACTGGTATTTCCAGGCAATTGATTCGCAGCTCGGAATTAACAGAGTCCAGGAATTTTTGAATAAAATAGAATATGGAAACCAGACAACCAGTTCAAATCTGGATTTATACTGGTCCGATTTTTCATTAAAAATCTCGCCTTTAGAGCAAGTAACATTATTGAAAAAATTTAACACAAATGAATTCCATCTAAATTCCCAAAATGTATTTTCTGTTAAAAATGCTATAAAAATTGCCAGTACACCTAATGGTAATTTCTACGGAAAAACTGGAACCGGTCGTGTCAACGGACAGGATATCAACGGCTGGTTTATCGGATATGTAGAAACTTCCGATAACAGCTATTATTTTGCAACCAATATCCAAAGTGATTCTAATGCAACTGGTAAAAAAGCATTTGAAATCACTTCTGATATCTTAAAAAAATTACATATATGGAATTAACAAATATGAAAGGGCTGATAGTTGTTATCAGTTCTTTCTTTTTATTCTATATTGATATTTGGGAACTTCTTTCGTACCATTATTCAGAATTTTATTCCCCATATATTTAAAACTCTTATCATCGTTGAACTTAACAGTCAGCTCACTTGTAATAACGGCATCATTACATATAAATGTATCACATACAGCATCAACAACCAGCACATTGTTTCCCTCTCCGCTATCTCTTATTTCAACGACCTCCGGTAAAGATGTTCCAAAATAAGTAGGGCTATAATTTAAACAACCTAATCGTTCCCAGTCATAAGTTTGATGTTCCGAATCAAATACTGCCCATTTTTTAATTTGCTCCGCTGTTATCGGCAAAAACTCCATTATCAGATTTTCAAACTCTTCTGCCGGAATTCCACTTGAGTTACCTGAAAACTCATATCTCTCCCCGTATTTCATTCGATATAAATATTCATATAAACCATTATAATCTAACCCTTCCATATCAGATCTATCCCAATCAGAACATAAAAGATTATTCCCCTGATATCCAAGCAAATACACACACTTCTTCGAAACTTCCCGGCATTCATCACTTAAAGGTTTAATTCTTATCATAGAACTGCCATCAACCGCTTCTGATACTTCCGGATACTTTGGAACGCATAGCGTATAACCAAACCAGCCTTTTTCTGTATATTTCCATTCTTCTATCCTTGTATACGAAACATATACAATAGATGGATTGTCGTTCATACCCCAAACAGCTTTCACAGCCAGCAAATACATATCTGTCCCATCATAATTGAATTTGAGTCTTTCTATCCCACCATCCCTGTTAATCCTATATAAGACGATATCTCCTGTCAGATCCTGTTCTGCCCTGAAAAGAAATTCTTCCATTTTAGAATAATTAGCCATATTTGAATACGGCGCTGATGTAATAACAGGGACATTTTTTTCCTTTAATACTTCCTGCATTTCTTCCATTACTGTCTCAGAAACTACTACATTCGATGAAGTTCCTTTATCCGCCTTTTGATAAATGGCTTTCATCTGATTCATAACATTCTTACAATCTTCAATAGCTTCTTCTTTCACGACTTCATCTACTGGCAAATCATATCCTCTTTCTTGTACAGCATAATTCGCAGTTTCCTGTGAAATATATTCTAAATCAGCCCCTTTACATTTTGTATTTCCTATGAAAAAGCATCCCAAAATAAATAAAACACTCACCATCTTTTTCAGTTTTCTTTTTGCAATCATATCAATTATCTCCATAACATTCCTCCCACTTTTCGTCTGATAATCTTTCTGTATACCAGGTAACCTCTATTTCTGACCTTGATACATAATTGGATACATATTGAAATCTATCTTTATCTAACAGCCGAATGGTTACGCTATGACAAAACGCCTGATCTAATTCTTTTTGTGGCCATACCGCATTTACTTCCAGTGTTATTGTTCCATCTTGATTTTCTATGTAGGAAACAACTTCCGGATATGGAATATATGGTGTGGGAGCAAAATCATATACGATTCCTCTGGTTCGATACCGATATGTCTGTGTTTCCGTGTGAAATACCGTTCCTGTCTGCAGTATCTCTGCGCTTATATTAAAATATTTTTGAAATATCGCTTCAAATGATTCTTTTGGGATTTCATAAGTCTTTCCTTCCTTAAATTCATCAGTTTTTTCTTCCATTGAAAGTAAACGGTCAAAAACATCATAAAAATTTATTCCATCATAATTTTTTTCACTCCAATTAGAAGTAAACAATTTATTAAGTGTATATCCAAAAGGAAGTATATATTTTCGATTCAGCTCCCTGCATTTTTTATTTAACGGCACTACCCGAAAGGCCCGATATCCAGACGGTCCATCATATCCAGCCGGATGATATTCTTCCATAAAGAAATACCCGTTTTCTGTATATTTCCATGAATTAGCTCTAAACTCATGATAATATGTTTCCTGCCAAGTATCCTCTTTCCATTTAAAAGAGCTTACTTCAACGTCTATTTTCCCCTGTTTGGTTTTCAGATCATACCGAATAAAATGATCTCCTGCTATAACTTGAAATATAGTAGTTTTTCCATTCTTCTCTTTTTCTGCTTTTTTCAAAAAATCATCTACTTTAATACTTTGAACCATATCCAGCTGATTGTAGGAATCAATTACTGCATATCCATATTTTCCAAAATAATCCATACTTTTTTGTATTGTACTCAGCTCATATAGTGCATTTTCTTTCGCAGCATTCTCATATATGCTCTGATAGTCTTCTGCCAGCATTTCACACTCTCTGTAAATTTTTTCTTTCGTATCTTCAATTGTCTTTTTCTGCTCTTTCTTTATGCCACATCCACTACAGACAGCAAGAAAAATAACTCCCCAAAATATTTTCCAAATTTTTTTCATATCATTTTCCTCTTACATTTGTAATATTTAAAGGTAAAAATTATTCATTACCGAGATATTCATCCAGTATCGCCTTATCCTTTTCCACCACATAACCGCTTCCTCCAATATCTTTCACATTCTCTACCATACTGATGAGCAAAATAGGATTCTCTGTATCTCTATCTGTAGTAAAAACTGTAAACCAGCCAATTTCTGTTCCAGATGTATCTTCTTTTGTAGCTTTCAGTTCCGCTGTTCCGGTTTTTCCTGCTAATCTAATGTCTTCCCGGCATGCTCCATAACCAGTTCCTTCCGGGTTATTCACTACACCCTCTAGCCCCTCCATAACCTCCAAAACAATCTGTGGTGAAAAAGCATCTTTTATCCAGATTTCACTGGAAGTGCTTCCATCCGCGTGAAGATATGGCTTTATCATATTTCCATCATTTAGAAAAGCCGTATAAATGCTTGCAAGATGCAAAGGATTTACCAGAATCTGTCCCTGTCCATACCCACTGTCAGCAAGCTGGATTTCTGTTTCTATCTTGTCCATATTAGAATATTGGGACTCTGACATTTTAATATCAAATGGAAGTTCCTGATTAAATCCTATTTGATTTAGAGATTGCATCAGTTGATCCGCACCGATTTTTAATGCTGCTTTTGCAAAATAAATATTATCTGAATAAATAAGCGCATTTTTCAAGATCACAGGTGCATAATCATGAAGTGTAGTCACTGTATAATCTCCCCACGAGAAATCTTTCTGCCATGCCAGACCCTCATTTCCAAAATCGTCATTTGCAGTAAATGCCCCCACTTTTAATCCAATTGCAGCAATTACAGGTTTAAAAGTTGAGCCAGGACACCATGTCTGGCGAAAGCGGTTGTATAAAGGCCTGTCTTCATTTTCATTTAATGCACTCCACTGGCTGTTGTCCATTCCACGTACAAAATCATTATTATCATAAGATGGCGTACTTACCAACGCCAGTACTTCCCCTGTATAAGGATTCAAGGCTACAGAACATCCTCTGTCTTCTTTAAATTGTTCATAAAGAGTACTTTGAAGATCGCCATCAATCGTAGTATGGATATCTTCTCCATCTTTTTTAGGCTCATATGCAATGACACTTTTTTTATTTCCATTTGCATCTACAATACAGATCTCACACCCATCTGTCCCTTTTACTTCTTTTTCATAAAGCGTTTCCAGTCCCATCTTTCCAATCACACTGTTTGTACGATACCCTTCCCCTTTATGTTCCTGCAAATCTTCGGCTGTAACCGCCTGTACATACCCTACCAGATGAGAGGCAGCTTCTTTTAGATAATAAGTTCGTACTTTTACATCAGATAACATAATACCTGGAATCTTCAATAATGTGTCCTGCTTTTCTTTTTCTTCCAGAACAGTTTTATCCGGATTCACTGTCAAAAGATCGACCTCTTGTATTTTAGGAATTGTTGCTACTGGTACAAAAGAATCTGCTTTTACCCAACCGGCTTTTAACTTATCCTCAATTTCGTCTGCTCCAATTCCAAGATACTCTGCCAGTTTTTTTATTGTATCTTCTCTGTTCTCCATCCTGCCCGGAACAATTCCTACCGAAGATGCAGTTCCCTCTCCAGCCAACTGACGACCATTTCTGTCTAAAATATCTCCTCTCTTTGCCTCTTCTGACGTTACCTGAACTTTATCCGTTGCAGATAACTCTGGAAAAATCAACTGATCCTGCCAGATTAAATGATATCCTGTCCAGTTATGTGAAAATACCGCATTGTTGGTAAATTCTACATTTCCTGCAGCAGTCTGCATATTTGTTGTATAGGAAACTGCCGCATTTCCGTTTTCTTTTCTTTTTGCTGTAATATCGGTTATGGACAGATCAGACATCTCAATGCCTTCATATATTTTAGAATTTCGTTCTATAAATTCTTCCTTACTGTTCATGCTGCTTTTTTTCTGATCCAGCATGGCATACATTTGCTCATATTCCCTTTTTTCAATATATTTCATATATTCCATTAGTCTTTTTTCAGGAACATTACGATTCATTATTGTTACAATACCGATTCCACCGCCAATCAATATACCGCTAAATAAAACTATTTTTGTGATAGTCTTCGTGTGTTTTTTTCTTTTCTTTTTTCTCATATAGTTTTATTTCTCCTTTTTTCGTATTTTCTTAAATATTACACTTGTAATATTTAAACGTCAAGTTTTTTCTTAGGTTTATATATGTAAACAAGAGGAAAGATTTGGGTAGAGTAGGCGGATGAAATTTTCATCCGCCCCTCATCAAACCGTGCATGAGGTTCTCCCTCACACGGCTTTCCGACATTCTTCTTTCTACAGCATTACGTCATGCTCTAGCCATTTTCTTTAATCCTTTTTCGTAAATGCTATTTCTTACAAATCCCACCTTTGACATACGATTACGTCTCTGGTGTTTCTTGTTATACCATCTTGTAAAAGTGCAAATAATGTACCAGTCTAGAGCCTGCATCCACTTTTCGTTTCTCTTGGTGGAATAATAATTCTTCCATCCTGTGATTTTCGGATTCAGATTCTTTATTAAATCCTCTTCCTTTGCAACTAGCAGACTTGCTTCATAATTTGCAGGAACAATACTATCTAAATCCGCAAGTGTTGCTGCGTATTCAATGACAAATAATTTGGCTAAGCTGGCAGGAAGCTGTTGCTCGTTTTCTCGCTTTGAAATAAATATATTGTCATTAGAAAGGTCAACTAATATGAGGGATTTTGCATTATAAAAATCTTGAAAGAAAATTCCATTCAGCCAAGAGTTGATTTTATTCTTCTCATTGCGAAAATTGTCAGGTTTCATTGCCCACGGTATGAAAAATACACCTGCTATCGTTACAGCAGTAAGGAAAACAAAAAATATTCCGAAACGAGACGTCCTTCTCTTGTATTTTCTTTTCATAAATTGCACCTCCGACAGTAATCAGTCAGATTTAATAGGTAAATCTAATTGGCATAATTTGCTCTTATACTTTCTGTAAATCCAGAGGGGTCACCTAATTTTGCTTTATCTATATTTTCGCGCAAATAATTACGAGTTGCGTCATCACACCGGTCTATTCCCATATATGGCATGTCGAAGGCTTTTTCCAATTCTTCTAATGCTTTTTCGGCTCGCTCTGGATCTGTATTATAAGTATCAAGCCATTCTTTCATCCATGAATATTCCCACAAATAAGAAGCTCTCGTTTCTCCATAACCAACCTGAAAGGAAGCTCCTGTATCTTCATCTTCCAGTTTATCAGGAAGTGTAATGCCATCAGGCCAATTCAAACTGTCAATGGTTGCAAGATATTCTTCTTCAATGTGTGCAAAATCCGTGAGTCCTCTTGAAGTAGAATTTGTTTCAGAATTTGAACAACCTGTAAACATCAGACATACCAATAAAGAAAGCATTGCTCCTAAAAAAATCGTTGTTTTCATAGATAATATTTTCATGTTTTTCCTCCAATTTTATAAAATTTATTTTATCTAAGCGCCAATGCAGGTTCAAGCTTTGCAGCTTTTAACGCTGGCAATAGTCCTCCAAGCAACGCTACAACAACGGATGTTATAACAGCTACCACTGCCGAAAGAATAGGATATTCCAGTGCCGCTACGGGAGAATCCACAGGCAGAAATAACCCCATGCCTTGAACCAAGAAAAAGGATATCAGGATTGAAACAATACAAACAAACACTGATATAGTTAATTGTGCGCCTAACACTAAAGTAACAATATTCGCACGAGAAGCGCCAATCGCCCGTCTAATTAGTAATTCGTGAGTACGTTGTTCCAAGGATGATAACCCTATGTTAATTTGTCCTAATACAGAAACAAATAACAATAAAAATGATGTTACCAAAAGTCCTAATTGAAGTACAGAAAGTACGGAATTATAAGTATCTCCAATATCACTTTTCCCTATGATATCCAAATTTCCTCCTATTGTATCTTCTAAAATGTCATGTAATGACGAATACATCTGTCTCATGGTAATTCCCGCTTCTGAATGCCAATGAACAGTTGCATTTTTTACTTTCCACATATTCGGAACAAGTAGTTCTATTGAATGGGCGTCAAGATATACAGTTGGTATATCTGTCCCGTCATTCACAGTACCTACCACATTAAATGGTGTTAATGAAAGACTACTTTCTACATTTCCAACAGCATATGAAGTATCAAAATAATTCTGTGCTGCTTTATTTACTACCATGCACAGAGTTTTATTTATTTCCGAAGAATCAAACCAATCCCCTGATGACATAGGCAAATTATAGATTTTGTTATATGTGCTTGTAGTAAAAACAACATCTACGGGTACAGTCTTTTTGTAAACAGTGTCACTTATGTCTTGTAGAGAAGAGACAGACGCTACTGGAGCAACTGTTATCTCTTCCAGCATGGAAAAGGTAACAGCCACAAAATGATCAGTATTGTAAATTTCTCGAAAAAAATTCTCCATTTTAATGGTATCTTGAAAATCTGATCCTGTAATTGAAAAAGAATATGTAGGACTCCATCCATACATCTGTGCATTGACAGAAATCAAATATTCTTTACCAAGCGTTCCCACCAAGACAGAACTAATCATTGCAATAATTCCTACAAACATCGATATACCTGTTAAGATATTTCTTAGAGGAGAAATACGAAGGTCTTTAAGAATCATATTTAACACATTGAAGCCTCCCTCCGTCCATTTCAAAAATTGTATTACAAGTCTTTGCAATATCGAGGTCATGAGTTACTATTAAAAGCATAATGCCATTTTTAAGCACAACTTGATGTAAAAGGTCCATAATTTGTTTTCCGGTTTTTTTATCTAAAGCACCAGTAGGTTCATCACATAAAATGGCTTCCGGCGATACTGCAAGTGCGCGGGCAATCGCCACTCTTTGTTGTTCGCCTCCTGATAAATTAGATGGATAATCATTTTCTTTTCCTTCTAATCCAACACTTTGCAAAAGATTTCGTATTGCTTCTTTCCGCTGTCTTGTATTCATTTTCTTTTTGGAATAAAGTAAAGGAAGCTCAATATTTTCCCAAACTCTTAAATGTTTAATTAAAGAATAGTTTTGAAAAACAAAACCGATATTACTTGCTCGAAGCATAGATAGCTGGCTATCTGTTAAAGTGGAAACAGACATACCATTATAAAGAAATTCGCCTTGATATGAGTGGTTGAGTAAACCTATAATTGATATAAGGCTTGTTTTTCCTGAACCCGATTTGCCTACAATAGCATAGCTGTTTCCTCGCTTTAGTTCCATATTTGCTTTGTTTACAGTTACTAAGGTATCACCATTATTCAAATTAACAGTCGCTACCAAGTTTTTTATTTGAATTAAATTTCCTCCATTCGTTTTTTCCATGTTACAAATTACTCCTTACTCCTTGGGTCAAGGTTTGGGGGAATAGAAGAAATTGTATCGCCCTCATTTACACCCGACAATATTTCTATATATGCACCATCAGTTGCACCCAGCATAACTTCTGTTTGAATTTGTTTTCCGTCATTTATTACGGTTACCATTCCCTTACCTTGTCTGCCCGCAATGACTGAAAGTGGTAACAAAAGCACATCTTTTCTAGTTTCGGCTGTTATGACAACGGTAGCACTTTGTCCGGGTTTTACATCAATATCTTTTCCAATTAAACATTGCAATGTGCTTTCTGCATTTTCTGATACTGGTACTACAACTGCAATCGCTTCCGTAGGTCCCACACCATCAACTACTTGAAACTTTGCTTTTAATGCTGCATTTTCCGGCAATATTTTCAAAAAATTTTCAGCTTCAATATTGAGAGCAAAACCTGTGTACTTAGCTGTTGCTAAGGGATAATTTTTGGGAACACTCTCATTAGATGAGATAATAGAAAGAATCGTTGCGTCAACTGGGGATTTTATTTCTTCTTCAGATACTTTCCCAATCACACCACCCTCAGTAATTTTGTTGCCGGCTGAGGAACAGGCTTCAAAAGTACCCTCAACAGAAGAACATAAAACAAAATCCAAAGCCGGAATAATAGTTGTGTGAGCAGATACCGTTGGAGTAAGATTACCGCGAGTAACGGATACCGTTTCAACGGATTGTACTTTTGGATTTACGTTACTGGTTTCATTTTTCTGCTCGTCAAAACAACAGGCAGATAACACAATTATTATCATACATAGCATAGGTAACGCCATAATTCGATTTTGGTATTTCACCAACATACCTCCTTGTTATTGTATATTATATTTCGTTTAAAGATAAAAGGCTTTCACCTTGATACAATAATTATATCAAAATAAAAGCCTTAATTTTGATGATTGTTCGCAAGAAAATCCTCTTTTTTGCTACGGAATTTCTTACGATTTTCCTACGAAAGTGGAAGTGTAACTATAAATTTTATACACTCGTCTTTACTATGAGCAACAATAGTCCCCTTATGTAGTTCTACAATATGTTTCGCAATCGCAAGTCCCAATCCGGCACCACCACTTGTAGTATTTCTTGATGTGTCAACTCGGTAAAACTGCTCAAATATTAGTTTTAGTTTTTCTTCTGCGATAGGATTCCCAAAATTTTCAAAAGTAATTACAATAGTGTTCTCTTGAAGTTCTGTGGTTATTGCAACTTCTGTATCTGTATAACTGTAAATTACCGCATTACGCAAGAGATTATCGAACACACGTTGTATTTTGTTTGCGTCGCAATGTAGCATAATGTCGCTTGTACTATTGAGAGTACATTTCAAATTTTTTTCCTTTAATATGGGCTTAAATTCATAGATAAGTTGTTCTAATAAACGGGTCAAATTTATGTTGCTGTATTGTAATGTTATGTTAGATAAGTTAAATCGTGTGATTTCAAAAAACTCGTTTATCAAATCTTCAAGACGTTCTGCTTTATCAAGAGAAATAGAAAGATACTTTTCTCTTAACTCCTGTGATATTTGTTGTTCATCATCATGCAGTAGTGTTAGATAGCCAATGACGGAAGAAAGCGGCGTTTTCAAATCATGTGCAAGGTACATAATCAAATCATTCTTGCGCTGTTCATTTTCCTGTGCAAGTCGCGCATTGTTTTCTGCTTCTTGCTTTAAGCGATTTATGTTGATAGCAATTTCGCTTAGTTCCGGTGAGAGTTCAATATAATCTACTGATTTATCAAATAGTTTTCCTGTTGCAGCTTGTAACTCGTAGACATAATTAACAACCTTTTTCAAAAGTTTATAAGTCAAATACAAAATGCAAACTACCCATAATATAAGCCCTACCATATAAACATAAAGTCCCCTATATATCAGGTAGTAATGTTCCACATATCTATCCAGTACCCAAGTAAGTCCCATATCTAACGAAACCGTACACACTAAGATAATTCCCGAACAAATTACACTCTGTAAGATATAACTTTTAAACAGGATTGTAAGCAGATAATTTTGTTCATTTTTATTCAATTTCATAACCTACCCCCCAAACTGTTTTGATAAATTTTGGATTTTTGGCGGGTTCATTTAATTTTTCTCTAAGCCGCCCTATATGTGCCATTACGGTGTTGTTATTATCTAAATATTTTTCTTTCCAGATATTTTCAAATAGTTCCTCAGTTGAAACAACTTTGCCTTGATGTTCACATAAATACCAAAGGATTGAAAACTCGATAGGAGTTAAAGATATTTCTTTTCCGAACAAAAAGCATTTATGCGTGTCCTTATTGATAATCAATCCTCTAATGTCATATTCACTTTTTGGAAAAAACTGCTTTTTTGTTGGATTGTTGTACTTCTGATAGCGTCTTAACTGTGTTTTCACTCTTGCAATGACTTCAAGGGGATTAAAAGGTTTTGTTATATAATCATCGGCACCTATTGTTAGCCCCATTATTTTATCGCCATCATCAATTTTAGCTGTAAGCATAATAACAGGGAAATAATAATTTTCTCTAATTTTTTGGCAAATACGGAATCCGTCTATATCAGGAAGCATAACGTCCAATATCGCCAAATCAATTTCCGTTTTCTGAATACATTCCAATGCTTCAATTCCATTGTAATATTTGTGTACTATATAATTATCGTTTTTAAGATAAACTTCAAGTAAATCTGCTATCTCTTTTTCATCATCTACAACTAAAATTTTTTCATTCATTGTCTACACTCCTTTTTATCCTTTTATCAAATGGTTTTACTGCGCTCTTGGGTATCAACCACATATAACCGATTTTTGAAACACCAGGTATTCGATTTTCTTTACAAAGTATCTGCACACGCCGTTCAGAAATACCCCATTTTTCCGCTGCTTCGGGACAAGACATATATTCCATATCGTAACCGTCCTTTCTTCAAACATTATCAATATAATTATACTCGGATAACCGAATAATAGCAAGTACATGATATGCTCTATTTCTATCCATACTATGATGTGTGTAATCATATCTTGAAAGAGAGATGAAATATACAATGTAGTTGGGTGAAATGATTATGAAGCAGAGCAAAGAAAAGTTTGATTTTAAGGCTTTCGGACAGGCTATCAAAGCGGCAAGAAAAGCAAAGAGAATTTCCCGCAACCAGTTAGCGGATAAGCTGAACATTGCGCCGCGATATATCGCGTCCATTGAAAACAGCGGGCAGCACCCAAGTTTGCAGATTTTGTATGAGCTTGTAACCCTGCTTGACGTATCGGTAGACCAGTTCTTTTTCCCGGAACGGGAACAGGAAAAGTCCACACGCCGCCGTCAGCTTGATACCATGCTCAACGGCATGAGCGAAAAGGATTTGAAAATCCTGTCAGCTACCGCAAAAGGGATTGAGGAAGCCAACAACGAAATAACGGGGGAATAAAGTTCCCTCGTTTCTTCATAGAAAAAGCAGTTTGAAACGTCGCAGTTTGCGGCGTTTTTCTTTTGTCCTGCTTTGGCAAAATCAGATTTTCCATGTAGTAGGGATAAAGGGAGAAAGTTTCTTAGCAAGCATAGGAAAGGGGTACCCTTTCCGTATTTTCGCCCTCCTGCGCTGCGGCGCGTCGGTTGAAAATTGCTTGTTGGGAAGTGTCCCAAACCCTCGGAATGGAAAGGAGTGTGAGCCGATGAACGGCAGGAAACGGACAGTACAAATTAAATTCAGAGTAACAGAGGAAGAACGGGCGTTCATTGAACAGAAAATGCAGCTCGTCCCTACCCGGAACATGGAAGCCTACTTGCGGAAAATGGCAATCGACGGGTATATCATTCAGATAGACCATGCCGACATAAAAGCTATGACAGCGGAGATACAGAAAATCGGGGTCAATGTCAATCAGATTGCAAAGCGCGTCAATGCGACGGGCAGCGTCTACCAAGAGGATATAGAAGAAATCAAGGAGGTGCTTGCGGAGATATGGCGGTTACAAAGATTAAGCCTATTAAAAGCACGTTAAAAAAAGCCCTTGACTATATCCAAAACCCGGACAAGACGGACGGGAAAATGCTGGTGTCCTCGTTCGGGTGCAGCTATGAAACGGCAGATATTGAGTTCGGATTTACATTGTCGCAAGCTCTTGACAGAGGAAACAACCTCGCACACCATTTGATACAATCTTTTGAGCCGGGGGAAGTCGATTATGAGAAAGCCCATGAAATCGGAAAACAGCTTGCCGACGCGGTAACAAAGGGGCAATATGAATACGTCCTTACCACTCACATAGATAAAGGGCATATCCATAACCACATCATTTTTTGTGCGGTAAACTTTGTAGACTACCACAAGTATGTTTCCAACAAGCGCACCTATTACGGAATACGCAACATCAGCGACAGGCTGTGCCGGGAAAACGGCTTGTCCGTCCTTGTGCCGGAGAAAGGCGGCAAGCCGGATAACGACAGCCCCGACAATGCCGATAAGCAAGTCCATAGGGGCAAAACTCGGCAGGGCATTTGAAAAGGCAGCGGAAAAGCCGCTGCCAATGGAAAGCAGCTTGCCGGAGA
>ERZ791843.818-NODE-818-length-16043-cov-2.43383_pt1 | contig 16043 bp, 13 predicted proteins | sample MGYA00510290_ERZ791843 | MGnify/ENA primary metagenome ERZ791843 (study PRJEB30046, sample SAMN00715254) | human gut metagenome | study: EMG produced TPA metagenomics assembly of the A metagenome-wide association study of gut microbiota in type 2... | reverse complement strand
GCAGACAATGACTGAGGAAAAAGTATTGTCTGGAATGCGTTGTGCCATTTACAACCGGTGTTCTACAACAGAGGAGGCACAAAACCGTGCCATTGAAACACAGGCGGCAGAGTCTGTGGAAATCGTACAGGCATTAGGCGGAGTAATCTGCTGTCAGTACATTGAACAGGAAAGCGGAACAACAACGAAAAAAAGAACGCAATATGCCAGTCTTATGGCGGATGTGCAGCAGGAGCGGATTGACTGCATTGTAATTAAGTCAATTGACCGTCTGATGCGCAACGCCGGGGACTGGCATGAATTTATTCAGCACATTACAGCACATCATGTCAGACTGTATCTGTATCTGGAAAGAAAGTTTTATGAGCCGCAGGATGCGTTTCTTTCCGGTATCAAAGCGCTCATTGCAGAGCAGTATTCCAGAGAATTAAGCCAGAAGGTTAATAATGCCCATAAAAGGCGGCAAAAGAAAATAGACGGGAAACTAACCGTCAACAATAATGTTTACGGCTACAGAAAAGAAAAAGACGGTTATAGAATAGAAGAAACGGAAGCTGTCTATATCCGCAGAATCTATGCGATGTCCGCAGGCGGTGCAGGCGGCAGGAAAATTGCAAAGGAATTGTATGCGATGGGCATGAGAAACCGCAAAAACGGTACGGTCAGTGATGTGACCGTAAGACGTCTGATTCAGAATCCACTGTATAAGGGAACAGCTGTAATGCATAAAACGCATTATGATTTTGAATTAAAAAAACAGTGCTGCCTGCCAAAGGAGCAGTGGATTTATCATGAAAACAGAATCCCTGCAATCGTGAGCGAAAAGCTGTGGCAGGCGGCAAATGATGCGTTAAATGCCCGGAAAAGCAAAAGTCAGGCAAAAGAACAAAAAGAAAGAAGCCCGCTGCCGCAGCACTGCCTTAAAATCGTCTGCGGAAAATGCGGATGTGCGTACTGCAAAAGAACAGGAAGTGCAGGAAATGTGTATTGGATGTGCGGCAGACAGCTTGAGAAAAATCCGGATGGCACAGTCTGTAAAAATATCACAGTTTATGAGAAAGAACTGGAACCGCTTTTGTGGGAGCAGTTTCAAAAAGAAGATATGGAAAGCATAAAAACGCAGACGGAAAACGACCTTTTATTGCTGGAAAAAGTTTTAAAAAAGAACCCGTGCAGTAAAGACTTTTGCATGGAATATGGGCGGTTACGGGAAAAGAAAAAGAACCTGCTTCAAAAGTATATGGACGGGATTGTGAGTGACAGTGATTATAAACTGGCATCGGAAATGCTGGCACAGCAGATAAATCAGATGACAGAGCAGGAAAAACGAAACGATACGGCAAAGCCTGGGCAGCGGCTTTTTGCTATCCGTCAGTATCTGTATTCAGAAGAAGGTCAGGAAGCCGTCCGTCAGGCGGTGGTACAAAACACGCTGTCTGAAATAACCGTTTATCCCGATAACCGCCTGTGTGTCTGCTACCGGACAGGAGCGTGCCGGATGATGCCTTACCGTCATATCCATGCCAAAATGAAAAAAAGGCAGGAGAGTATTCAAAAGATAGAACAGCTTTTTTTAAGCCAAAATCGGCTGACCACAGCGGAAATTGCAGAATATACAGGGTATTCCCGGGGGAATATCCTGCAAAAGTTAAAAGAATTAAAACAGCAGGGCAGAATCCGGTATGTCAGCATGGGCAAAAATGGAGGCTGTTGGGAGGATGTAAGTACAGGAATACATCAGGATAAACAGACAAAGAAAACAGACGGGCAGATATAGAGAAGCGTATAAAGACAAGTATATAACAGACGGAGGGAATCATACATAAACAGCTGTAATCCTGCATTTATTGAGTGGGGACGGCGGGTTGGCAATGAACGGTTTTATGAGTATTTAAGCAAGCTGGGTATTCTGGGAAAGACAGGAATTGATTTGCCGGGCGAAGCTTCGACAATTATCCATAAAATTGAAAATGTGGGAGAAGTAGAGCTGGCAACAATGTCTTTCGGGCAGTCGTTTCAGATTACGCCGGTTATCATGCTGCGTGCGGCGGCGGCAATTGTCAACGGCGGCAAACTGGTGACACCACATTTTGCGGTAAAGGCGGCGGGCGCAGACGGAGAAACCGTACAGGAATTCTGTTATGAAACCGTAACCAATGCCATTACAGAGGAAACGAGCAATACCATGAAAGACATTTTACGTCAGGTTGTTGAGGACGGCGGCGGAAAAAATGCGGACATTGAAGGCTTTTCCATTGGCGGGAAAACGGCAACCTCCCAAAAACTGCCGCGTGGTTCGGGAAAATACATTGCTTCCTTTGTCGGTTTTTCAAGTGTTGACAATCCGCGGGTGATTGCCATGTGCCTGATTGATGAACCGCAGGGCGTATATTACGGTGGTACAATCGCAGCACCCGTGATCCGGGAACTTTTTGAAAATATCCTTCCATACCTTGAAATATACCCGAATTGATAGTAAAATAAAATTTAATTGCAAAATGCAGGGAAAAAGGAGAAAAAGATGGAATTTTCGGGTAAAAAAGTGACAGTAGTAGGAACCGGAATCAGTGGAATCGGTGCAGTGGGACTGCTGAATGCAGTCGGTGCAGAAGTTGTGCTGTATGACGGAAACGAAAAGTTAAAGATAGAAGATATTGAAAAAAAATTAGGTACATACAAAGCAGAGATTGTTCTGGGAGAGCTGACAAAAGAATTAACGGACAGTTCGGATTTACTGGTTATCAGTCCGGGTGTGCCGATTGACAGCCCGGTTGTAAAAGCATTTGAAGCGGCAGGCGTGCCGGTATGGGGCGAAGTAGAGCTGGCTTATGCATTCGATAAAGGAAAAGTCCTTGCAATCACCGGAACAAATGGGAAGACAACGACAACAGCCCTTGTAGGACAGATTGTAGGAGCATATCATAAGGATACTTTCGTAGTCGGTAATATCGGCAATCCCTATACAACAGAGGTTTTAAAAAGTAACAAAGATTCTTATACCGTGGCGGAAATCAGCAGCTTCCAGCTGGAAACCGTGCATGAATTCCACCCGCTTGTGAGTGCCATTTTAAATATTACGCCGGATCATTTAAACCGCCATTATACGATGGACTGCTATGTGCAGACAAAGGAAAAGATTGCGATGAACCAGAAGGGGGCAGAGGTGTGCGTACTGAATTTTGACGATGATTACCTGCGGGAGTTCGGGGAGCATACAACAGCAAAGGTTGTGTGGTTTTCAAGATTTACAAAGCCGGACAGAGGCGCTTATATGGAAGGCGATATGATCTGCTATACAGACGGCATCCGGTCGCAGGAACTGCTGAATGTCCACGACATGAATCTGATTGGCGCACACAATTATGAAAATGTCATGGCGGCAGTCTGCATTACAAAGGCAGCCGGTATCCCGGATGAAATTATTGTAGAACAGATTAAGCAGTTTAAGGCAGTGGAACACCGGATTGAATTTGTAACAGAAAAAAACGGCGTGCGCTATTACAATGATTCCAAGGGAACCAACCCGGAGGCGGCAGTCAAGGCGATTGAAGCGATGACAAGACCGACGGTTTTAATTGGCGGCGGATATGATAAAGGCTCAGAATTTGATTTATATGTCAAAGCATTTAAAGATCGTGTCAAGCTTCTGGTATTAATCGGACAGACCAGTGACAAAATTGAAGCAACGGCTAAAAAGTACGGCTTTACCAATATCATTAAGGCAGAGTCCTTAAAAGAAGTTGTGGATATCTGTGCGGAAAATGCCAAAGACGGCGATGCCGTACTGCTTTCACCGGCATGTGCAAGCTGGGGAATGTTTGATAACTATGAACAGCGCGGCAGACTGTTTAAAGAATATGTAAATGCCCTTTAAAGGTAAAATGCCTGCAGAAATGAGGAGAATGCGAAAATCCATAAATCAAAGATTTTCGCATATCACTTTGTGCCGCAGGCGTCACAAAGTAATTTTTTATCGCAGAGCCAAATAGAATTTGGCTCGCGGTTCTTCCGGCATTAAAATGCCTGCAGAAATGAGGTGAGGTATGGCAAGAAAGGTAAAAAAGATGTCCAATAAAAGGTATTTTGATTATAGCCTTTTATTTGTCATTATATTTATTGTTGGATTCGGACTGGTGATGATTTACAGTACCAGTTCTTACACGGCACAGATGGAATACGGCAGTTCGGAGTACTATTTTAAAAAACAGCTGATTTTTGATGTGCTGGGCTTTATTATGATGTATATTATGTACCGGTTAGACTACCATGTTTTAAGGAAAATCGCACCGGCGTTTTTTGCATTGTCGCTGTTATTGATTCTGGCGCTGATTCCGTTTGGTAAAACTGCCAACGGTGCAACGCGCTGGATTCGTTTCGGTCCGATTGGCGTGCAGCCTGCGGATGTGTCAAAGACGGCCGTGATTATTATGCTGTCTGCGGCAGTATGTGCGGCAGGGTCAAAGATTAAAAGCCTGTGGTATAATTTCTTTTTATTTGTACTGATTGCAGGACTTGAAGCAATCCTGATTATGGTGATTTCCAGCAATATGAGTAGTGCGCTGATTATTCTGGCAATCGCTTTCGTCATGATTTTTGTGGCGTATCCGAAATACAAATTTTTCGTGGTACTCGCAGGACTTGGCGCGGGCGGTGTGGCAGCGTTATATAACTGGCTGCTCGGCATTGCGCATCAGGGCATGACAGAAAACTTCCGTATGAACCGTCTGCTCATGTGGATTCAGCCGGAAAATTACTCCAGCGGAATCGGCTACCAGACCGTGCAGGGACTTTATGCAATCGGTTCGGGCGGACTGTTTGGAAAAGGACTCGGAAAGAGTCTGCAAAAGCTGGGTTTTATCCCGGAATCACAAAACGATATGATTTTTTCCATTATCTGTGAAGAACTCGGACTGTTCGGGGCAATGTGCATTATTTTAGTATTTGCACTAATGCTGTGGCGGATTATCCACATTGCGCAGAATGCACCAGACTTATTCGGTACAATGCTGGCAGCAGGGGTATTTGCCCATGTAGCGGTACAGGTGGTATTAAATATTGCCGTTGTAACCAACTTTATCCCGAATACCGGTGTTTCACTGCCGTTTATCAGCTACGGCGGTACGGCAAGTTTCTTCTTGCTGCTGGAAATGGGGATTGTCTTAAATATTTCAAGTAAAATACGGTTAGAAAGATAGCAACCCCCCGGAGTCTGGCGAATATAATAAAATATAGCTTCTCCGGGGGTTTTTATTTTGGGAAAAATCGTAATAAATGGCGGAAAACGGCTGTTTGGCAGTGTATGTATCCACGGTGCGAAAAATGCAGTGCTTCCGGTGATGGCAGCATCCCTGATGAATGAGGGTGTTACGGTAATACGGGGCTGTCCCGATATTGCCGATGTACGTGCAATGTGTGGGATTTTAAACCATCTGCACTGTAAGACGGATTTCAAAAAAGGGTGCCTTGTCATTGATACAAGCATGGCAGAGTACGAGGAAATTAAAGCAGAGGATACAAAGCAGCTCAGGGCATCTTCCGTGTTAATGGGACCAGTGCTGGCGCGTTTCGGGAAAGTAAGGCTTGCTTATCCGGGCGGGTGCAGCATCGGAAGCCGTCCGTTAGACATTCATCTGCATGCCCTCAAATGCCTTGGGGCATCATGGAACGTGTCAGAAGATTTTATTGAAATGGAAACAACGGGACTTCACCCGTCAGAAATCACCCTGCGCTTTCCAAGTGTGGGGGCAACAGAGAATGCCCTGATGGCAGCAGCGGCACAGTGTGGAACGACTGTGCTTTACAATGCGGCAAAGGAACCGGAAATTGAAAGCCTGTGCGCCTATCTTGAAAAGTGTGGTGCAGTGATTACCGGTGCAGGGACAGAGTGCATCCGGGTACGTGGAAAAGGCGTTTTACAGTCCGCAGAATTTTTTGCAAAGCCGGATCGTATTGTCGCCGGAACCTATATGGCGGCGGTAGCTGCCTGTGGTGGCAGTGTTTACTTACAGGGTGTGACACCGTCACTGTGCCGCGGATTTTTAGATGTATTTACCGGAATGGGCATGGATATCCGTATGGAGGGAGAAGCCATGCTGGTGCAGATGTATCACCGTCCGGTGAATCTTCATAAGATATGTACCGGTGCTTACCCGGATTTTCCGACGGATATGCAGTCCATGGTACTTTCTGTGGCAAGTGTGGGCGAGGGTACTTTGATTTTAAAAGAACAGATTTTTGAAAACCGTTTTAAGACTGTGCCATGGCTCAAAAAAATGGGTGCGGATATTACACTGTCCGGGGACAGCGTGCTTGTAAAAGGTGTAGAAACGCTGAAGGGAAGCGAAGTATACGGAGAAGATTTAAGAGGAACGGCGGCACTTATCACAGCTGGACTGGCAGCACAGGAAACAACGGTTATTCATGATGCAGACTATATTTTGCGCGGGTATATGGATTTATGTGAAAATTTAAAAGGACTTGGAGCAGAGATTGAATGGGAAAACAGTTAGGCAGAAAAAACAATAAAAGAAAATTAAAATGGATACTGGCGGGGATTGTCATTGCACTGCTGCTGGCAGGAGGTGGCATTTATGCGGGTTTTATGGTAACGGATATTACTTATACCGGCAATAAGCATTATACGCAGCAGCAGATGACAGAGTGCATTTTTGGAACAGAACATCCCAATGCGCTGATTTATACGCTGTTTGGCAAAAAGAATAAAAATATTCCGTTTATACAGAAATATGATGTGGAAGTGACATGGCCCAATAAAATGAACGTTGCAGTTTATGAAAAAGCGATTGTCGGTTATATCAGCTACATGGGCTGTAATATGTATTTTGATAAAGACGGGATTGTGGTGGAGAGTTCTTCGGAAAATTATGAAGATGTACCGCAGATTACGGGACTGGATTTTAAGTCGATTGTACTGGATGCCAAACTCGAGGTCGGTAACGATGCGGTCTTTTCACAGATTCTGGAACTGACACAGGCATTTGATAAATACCAGCTGGGCGTAAAAAAGGTGTATTTTGATTCTTCGTATAATGTCAGTCTTTATATGGGGAATGTAAAGGTTATGCTTGGCAGTGCCGCAGACTGCAATGATAAGCTGTATGCATTAAAACAGGTGTCAGAAAAGCTTACCGGAATGAAAGGAACGCTTCATCTTGAAAATTATGACGGAACAACTGCTTCTATTATTTTTAAGAAAGAAAATTAGAAAAAGCTATTGCTATTTTGCAACAAAAATTATAGAATAAGTCATAGTGCAGAAATGCGAAAGTATGTTAGGAGGCAGGTACCCTTGTTAGAGATTATGACAAACGAAGCAGATTCGGCAGCGAAGATTATCGTTGTCGGTGTTGGCGGCGCCGGTAATAATGCGGTCAACAGAATGATAGATGAAAATATCAGTGGTGTAGAATTTATTGGAATTAATACAGATAGTCAGGCATTGCAGTTATGCAAAGCACCGACAGCCATTCAGATCGGTGAAAAGCTGACAAAGGGACTGGGTGCAGGTGCCCAGCCTGAGATTGGTGAAAAGGCAGCAGAGGAAAATGTAGAAGAACTGACACAGGCCATTAAAGGTGCCGATATGGTATTTGTTACCTGTGGTATGGGCGGCGGAACAGGAACCGGTGCAGCTCCGGTTGTTGCAAAGATTTCCAAGGAACTGGGAATCCTTACGGTCGGTGTTGTTACAAAGCCGTTTAAGTTTGAAGCCAGAACGCGTATGACCAATGCGCTGTCAGGAATTGAAAAATTAAAAGATAATGTAGATACACTGATTGTCATTCCGAATGACAAGCTTCTTGAAATCGTAGACAGAAGAACAACGATGCCGGATGCTTTAAAGAAAGCAGATGAAGTATTACAGCAGGCAGTGCATGTACCGGGTCTTATCAATCTGGATTTTGCCGATGTCAAGACCGTTATGATTAACAAGGGTGTTGCCCATATCGGTATTGGTACGGCAACAGGTGATGACAAGGCAGTGGAAGCTGTAAAGCAGGCAGTTACAAGTCCGCTTCTTGAAACAACCATCGAAGGTGCTTCACACGTTATTATCAACATTTCAGGCGATATCAGCTTGATTGAAGCCAATGAAGCTGCAAGCTATGTTCAGGAACTCGCAGGTGAGAATGCCAATATTATTTTTGGTGCAATGTATGATGAAAGCTGTACGGATACGGCAACAATTACCGTTATTGCAACAGGTCTGGAAGATACGAATGTAAACAATGCGCTGGCAGGCTTCGGCGCAAAGGCAGCACAGGCTCCAAGACCGGCAGTAAAACCGGCTTATACATATTCAGGTGCACCGGCTGCGTCAGTGGACAAGCCTGCATCTGCGGTTAAACCGGCAACACCGGTTGCTCCGCTTCCGGGCTTAAAGCCTGCGGCACCGGTAACAAGCAGTGTAAAGGAAAAGGGTATTAATATCCCGACATTTTTACAGAAAAAAGACCGATAATAAAATTTGGTGAATCAGAGAGATACTTTCATGAAAATTGAAGGTATCTCTTATTTTTTTGAAATATTTTCCTTTTAACGCAAAAACGACAAAATTCGCAGGGCAAACAATCTATAATACGTTTTGGGAGGTGATAATTCAATCGTTATTTATCTGGATGTATTCTTCTGTATCAACTTTATAATGGATTTCATTGTGATTGCTGTAGTAAACAGCCTGTGCAGATATGCTGCCACATATCTGCGGATGATACTTTCCGCCACTTTTGGAGCAATGGGAGCCGTTATTGTATGTCTGGTACCGCAGGAATACAAATTCGCCGCAAATATAGTGACCTATATTTGTATTGGCATGGGTATGGTAAGAATCTGTGCAGGGAATGTTGCATTCGCGGAACTGATAAAAGGATTTTTTGCGCTGTATGCTGCTGCATTTATGCTGGGGGGTGTAATGCACGTTTTGTACTATTATACATATGCAGGATATATTATCAGACAGGTAATTGTGCGTGACAGGGAACTGATGGTATTTCTCGGAGTATCCTTTGGCTTTTTGCTGCTTTTATACAGGCAGCTGGTAAGAATTAAAGTGTATTCCGACAAACTGTGTCGTGTATGTTGTGTTTTAAGGGGGAGAAAGATTTATATAAAAGGGTTTGTGGATACGGGAAATGTTTTACAGGATCCGCTGTTTCACAGACCGGTGTGTATCGCGCAGAAAGACAGCTTTTTGGAAGTTCTTCATGAAATAAATGATTGCACGAAAGTAAAGTATCATGTAATTCCGTTCCGGTCACTGGGGTGTGACAGCGGAATGCTTGAGGTAATTACGGCAGATACCATGTACATATGCTACGGCAAAAAAGAAATACAGGTGGAAGATGCGCTGATTGGATTGACGGCGCAGACACTTTCATCAGACGGAGAATATGAATTTCTTGTGAATGCACAGCTTTTAAAGGGGTAAAACAGGAAAGTAAATGAGGAGGTTTTTATGGTAATCAAAGTATCTGTTCCGGATCGTTTTCAGTTTAAAATGGTTCCGACATTTAAAAACATGATGATGTTAAAGCAGGGAGACGTACATTATATCGGGGGAAGTGATGTGCTGCCTGCGCCGCTGGGAGCAGAAGAAGAAGCAAGGGCAATTGCGGGACTGGGAACGGGGAATGACCAGTTTGCAAAGTCACAGCTGATTGAACACAATTTAAGACTGGTGGTATACATTGCGAAAAAATTTGATAATACGGGTGTAGGCGTGGAGGATTTAATTTCGATTGGAACAATCGGATTGATTAAGGCAATCAACTCTTACAATCCTGAAAAAAATATCAAACTGGCAACATATGCTTCACGGTGCATTGAAAATGAAATTCTGATGTATCTGCGCAGAAACAGCAAGACCAAGGCGGAAGTATCCATTGACGAACCGCTCAACGTAGACTGGGACGGCAATGAACTGCTGTTATCGGATATTTTAGGTACTGAAGAAGACATTATTTACCGTGATTTAGAAGAAGAAGTGGAAAAAAGCATGTTAAATAAAGCAATCGGTAAATTATCCGAGAGGGAGCGGATTATTGTCGATTTGCGGTATGGACTCAGTTCCATGGACGGGGAGGAAAAGACACAGAAAGAGGTCGCTGACCTTTTGGGAATTTCGCAGTCTTACATTTCCCGGCTTGAGAAAAAAATAATGAAAAGACTGAAGAAAGAACTGGTAAAAAATTCGTAAATAGATATAGAGAGCCTGTCATGCAAAATGATTTTTTAAAATCAGAAGGTTATGGCAGGCTTTTTATCCATGTGCATTCTGAAGATAATGAAACTATCAGAAAGTGATTGACTTTTGCCGTAAATCCATGGAAAATAAAAACAGAGGAAAAAGGGGTATTGGGATGAAAAAAATAAAAAAAAGAAAAAGGTACAGGCTGAAAAGACCGGCTGTAGTGGTGTCCGGTGTGATTTGTGCAGTCTGTGCAGTGGCTTTTTCCGGAAAAGCGGTCAGCGGTGTGGCAGAACAAAAAAAGCAGGCACAGGCGGCATATTATGAAGCGTATTACGAGGAAGAAGCTGATGACCGTCCGCTGGTGTGCATTGATGCCGGCCACGGCGGCAGTGACTGTGGAGCAGATTATGCAGGAGCTTATGAAAAAGATGAAACACTGCTTATTGCCAGACTGGTAAAAAGACATTTAGAGAGTGTGGGTGTGAAAGTTTTGATGACAAGAGATGCTGATACCTATCTGGGACTTGATGAAAGGGTCGAAATATGTAATAATGCTTCGTGTGATGTTTTAGTATCTATCCATAGAAATCTTTATGAGGATGATCCATCCATAAACGGAGTTGAAACGTGGATTCATCATGAACTGCCGGAAGATGATGTATTTCTGGCAGAGGCGATTACAACGCGTTTAGATGCCATAGCAGGTATTAAAAGCCGCGGTGTCAAGGGCGGTTCGATGACGGATTCAGAGGAAGATTACAGGCTCAACCGCAACACCCGCTGTGTAAGCTGCCTTGTGGAACTGGGCTTTATGTCCAATGCAAATGACAACCGGCTGATTACCGAGAAGTCGGAAGAAACGGCGTCTGCGATTTCAGACGGGATTATGGAGTATTTAAACAGCCGGAAATAAAATGATAAGTGAGAGTAAAAATGGCGAAAATCAATCAGAAAAATATTAGAAATTTTTGTATTATAGCACATATTGATCACGGTAAGTCAACACTGGCAGACCGTATTATCGAAAAGACGGGACTGCTCACCAGCAGGGAAATGCAGGAGCAGGTACTCGATAACATGGATTTGGAAAGAGAACGCGGTATTACGATTAAAGCGCAGACCGTGCGTATTGTATACAAGGCAAATGATGGGGAAGAATACATTTTCAACCTTATTGACACACCAGGACATGTGGATTTTAACTACGAGGTGTCCAGAGCGCTTGCTGCCTGTGACGGAGCGATTCTTGTCGTAGATGCGGCACAGGGGATTGAGGCGCAGACCCTTGCAAATGTCTATCTGGCATTAGATCACGATTTGGACGTTTTTCCGGTTATTAATAAAATTGACCTGCCGAGTGCAGAGCCGCAGCGTGTTATTGATGAAATTGAAGACGTTATCGGTATTGAAGCACAGGATGCACCGCTGATTTCAGCGAAAAACGGTATTAATATTGAAGAAGTGTTAGAGCAGATTGTTACAAAGATTCCGGCGCCGACAGGCGATGAAAATGCGCCGTTACAGGCATTGATTTTTGACTCTTTGTATGATTCTTATAAGGGTGTTATTATTTTCTGCCGGATTAAAGAAGGAAAGGTAAAGCGTGGAACGAAAATCCGCATGATGGCGACAGGCGCTGTGGAAGAAGTCGTAGAGGTCGGTTATTTCGGTGCGGGTCAGTTTATTCCATGTGAAGAACTCTCCGCCGGTATGGTAGGCTATATTACGGCAAGCATTAAAAATGTTAAGGATACCCGTGTCGGGGATACGGTAACGGACAATGACAATCCGTGAGCCGCTTCCGGGGTATAAAAAGGTCAATCCAATGGTGTACTGCGGACTGTATCCGGCAGATGGCGCCAAGTATCAGGATTTAAGAGAGGCACTTGAAAAATTGCAGTTAAATGATGCGTCCTTACAGTTTGAGCCGGAAACCTCGATTGCACTGGGATTCGGTTTCCGCTGTGGATTTTTAGGATTACTGCATTTAGAGATTATTCAGGAACGTCTGGAGCGTGAATACAATCTGGATTTAGTAACAACGGCACCGGGTGTTATCTATAAGGTGCATAAGACCAACGGAGAGGTTATTGATTTGACGAATCCGTCCAATATGCCGGATCCGTCTGAAATTGAATATATGGAAGAACCGATGGTTTCTGCGGAAATCATGGTAACGACAGAATTTGTCGGACCGATTATGAAACTGTGTCAGGAGCGCCGCGGCATTTACAACGGCATGGAATACATTGAGCAAACCAGAGCCTTGTTAAAGTATGATCTGCCGTTAAATGAAATTATTTATGATTTCTTTGATGCCTTAAAGTCCCGTTCCAGAGGATATGCTTCCTTTGATTACGAGATGAAAGGCTATGAGCGTTCTTCTCTTGTGAAGCTGGATATCCTGATTAACAAAGAAGAAGTCGATGCGCTTTCATTTATCGTCTTTTCCGGCAATGCCGAAGAACGTGGAAGAAAGATGTGCGAAAAGTTAAAGCAGGAAATTCCGAGACAGCTTTTTGAAATTCCGATTCAGGCGGCTATCGGAAGCCGTGTTATCGCAAGAGAAACCGTAAAGGCAATGAGAAAAGATGTCCTTGCAAAATGTTATGGCGGTGATATTTCACGTAAGAAGAAGCTGCTTGAAAAGCAGAAGGAAGGAAAGAAACGTATGCGTCAGGTCGGAAACGTAGAGATTCCGCAGAAGGCATTTATGAGCGTTTTGAAATTAGACGAGGAATAGAAGATAACTGCATGAAAAAGACAGACAGTAACGAAAAAAGGGGCGGCATTTATATCCATATTCCGTTCTGTGTGCGCAAGTGTGCGTACTGCGATTTTTTGTCTGCACCGGCAGATGAAAAAACACAGGCGGAATATGTAAAGGCTTTGCAGACGGAGATTTATCATACGGCGAAGCTGCTTTCGGAAAATCCGTATACGGTGGATACCGTGTTTTTTGGCGGCGGAACGCCGAGTATACTCGCACCGGGACATGTCAAAGCACTGGCAGATACCCTGCGGGAAAGCTTTCCGTTTGCGGAAAATGCGGAAATTACGATAGAATGTAATCCCGGCACGCTCGATGAAGAAAAAGCGGCAGTGTACAGACAGGCAGGCATAAACCGGATCAGTTTCGGGTTACAGTCCGCCAATAACCGTGAATTAAAAATGCTGGGACGGATTCATACCATGGAAGAATTTGTGAAAAGCTATGAAACGGCAAGGGCGGCGGGTTTTGACAATATCAATATTGATTTGATGTCGGCACTGCCGGGTCAGACATTTGAAAGCTTTCTGCATACGCTGGATATGGTGCTTGCGTTAAAGCCGGAGCATATCAGCATGTACAGTCTGATACTGGAGGAAGGTACGGCGTTGTATGAGCATCTGGACAGGTATCCGGCACTGCCTGATGAAGATACGGAGCGGCAGATGTACGATACGGCGTGCCGTAAGCTTGCAGATAACGGTTATCGCCAGTATGAAATCTCTAATTTTGCAAAAGAAGGAAAAGTGTGCCGCCACAATCTTTCCTACTGGGAACGTAAAAACTATCTCGGCTTCGGGGTGGGCGCGGCGTCCCTGCTTTGCGAACAGCGTTACACCAATACGGACAGCCTTGCGCTTTATATAGACACTATGGCGGAGCTGGAAGAAAAGAAAGAAGTCATAAGTAAGGCACTGGCGGCGGTACGCGCTGAACAGCATACACTTTCCGTACCGGAGCAGATGGAAGAAATGTTCTTTTTGGGACTGCGCAAAAACAGCGGCATTTCCGAGGCGGATTTTTTGGGAAAATTCGGAAAAACAGTAGATGATATTTATGCACAGGTGCTTGAAAAAAATCAGAAATTCGGTCTGCTGGTGCGTGAAAACGGCAGAATTTTTCTTACAAAGCGGGGCAGGGAAGTCAGCAACGTTGTAATGTCAGAATTTCTGCTGGATTAACCGGCGGCCGAACCGGCGCGGTGTTTCGCCCATAAATGTTTTGAATTCCCGCTGAAAATGTGCCTGGTCGGAATAGCCGATTTGCGTGATAAATTCGGAGTTATTGCGATGCGGGTCCTGAAAAATTTCATAAAGAGTATGGTGAAAGCGTAACAGCCGGCAAAAGGTTTTCGGGCTGTATCCGAAATATTCCGTAAAAATGCGGCTGATATGGCGACAGGAATAGCCGGTACGCGCAGCCAGTTCGCTGACGGTGATATCGCCGTCAGCTTTTTTGATGCTCTGATGGATGAGTGTGGCGGCGGGCGGGCAGGCTGGTGTTTTTCCGGTTTTGTTTAATGCGGAAAGAAAACGCTGTATCCGCTCGGAAAAAGAAACCGTACCTGAAAAGATATCAGAATCAGACATGGAAATGGTCTGGAGCAGGTCAGCCGGAAAAGGAAACGGATGTCCCGGAAGCCGGTAATACAGACTTTCATCAAACCGCACACCAAAGCAGTATGAAAATCCGGAGAGTTTTAGTATCAACGGTTCATCAGCGGTGCGGATACAAAAAATGCGGCAGCTGCCGTCAGGGCGCTGTCCGATAATCAATTCTGTATATGGTGATGCAACAAATTTTAAAGAAACATCGCCGCTGAATTCATAGCAGAATAAATCCGCCGGAGAAGAAAGCAGATGCTCGTTGGTAAGCAGGCTGTTTAAGGTTAAAAATACGTAAGGCTGAATGAGTGTGTATCCGGTGTGCATGTGAAAAACTCCAATCTGTAAAATTAATTTGTAAAAAACGGATTTATAAAATTTGCTTTGCCGCCGTAGTGGGGAATCCTGTCCCGCAGTACGGAAAGCAAGTAAATATCCGCAAAGACTTAAAAATAGGTGGTGTATAAAAAAATAATAAAACAAAAATTAAAAAAATCAAGAGAAAATGTCTGATTTTTTCAATAATTATAAAATAAAGGCGGTATAATAAGCAACATAAATTGAACAGCGATGCACAAAGGCGTGTAACAGATTAGGAATAATCGGTTACACGTCTTTTTTTCGTATATGGGTAAAATTTCAAAAAACAGAAATTTTCGGTACGGAAAAAGGATTGCAGCTTCAATAATCCGGACAGGCTCGGATCCACCTGACCAGAAGACATGACAAAGAAGATGGAATTAAGGGAGGAAATGGTTATGGACTTTTCAGCAGTTAATACAGTATGGGTGCTGGTAGGCGCCGCACTGGTATTCTTTATGCAGGCAGGTTTCTGCATACTTGAATCCGGTCTTACAAGAGCAAAAAATGCCGGTAACATTATTATGAAGAACTTAATGGACTTTTGTATCGGTACTCCGATTTTCTGGATTATCGGTTTTGGTATTATGTTTGGATCTTCCAGCGCAATATTTGGTGGAATTGATTTATTTACACGAGGTGATTACTCAGCAGTAACACCGGACGGTGTTCCATTTTACGCATTCTTCATTTTCCAGACAGTGTTCTGTGCAACATCAGCAACAATCGTATCCGGAGCAATGGCAGAAAGAACAGATTTCAAAGCATACTGCATTTACAGTGCAATTATTTCACTGATTGTTTATCCGGTATCCGGTCACTGGATATGGGGCGGCGGCTGGTTATCAGAATTAGGCTTCCACGATTTCGCAGGTTCCTGTGCAGTACATATGGTAGGCGGTATGGCAGCTCTGATTGGTGCCGCAGTATTAGGACCTCGTATCGGTAAGTACGATAAGAACGGAAAGCCAAGAGCAATTCTTGGACACAACCTGACAATGGCGGCACTTGGTGTATTTATCCTGTGGTTCTGCTGGTTTGGATTTAACGGTGGTTCAACCGTAGCAATGGAAGGTCTGACAAATGCAGCCGACGGTTC
>ERZ791843.814-NODE-814-length-16159-cov-67.5018_pt1 | contig 16159 bp, 17 predicted proteins | sample MGYA00510290_ERZ791843 | MGnify/ENA primary metagenome ERZ791843 (study PRJEB30046, sample SAMN00715254) | human gut metagenome | study: EMG produced TPA metagenomics assembly of the A metagenome-wide association study of gut microbiota in type 2... | reverse complement strand
CGAATCGTTGACGGATTTTTTCATTTTTGGGCTTGACTTTTAATAGTTAGTCTCCATTCTGTTTTGGATTGCAATATGTACGGCGGCAAAATGCCGCCTTAAAATCAGATGGGTTCGGTATCTTCCTCGCCGATTTCTTCCGGTTCATCCTCCACAGGAATCTCAAAATCGCCCTTGTCCTCGGTGTAGTTTGCATCGGGGTCAAGGGCTTCTTTTTCGGCCTGCTTTTTCTGCTTCTGCTTTGCGAAAGCGTAGAAAATGCCGCCTGCCGCCAGCGCAATCAGAACCACCACGCCCAGAAACCCGGATGCGATCTTTGTGACCTTATTTTCCTTGGGCTGTTCCGTGCCGGGTGCCGCCGCTTCTTCGGCGGCTTTCTTGGCTTCTTCCTCGGCTTTCAGCCTGTCCTGTTCCGCCTGCGCCGCTGCTTCTTTTTCAGCGGTATAAGCATCGGCAGCATCTTCCTCCATCAGAGCCAGAAGGTCGGCTTCGTCCACAAGGTTCATAAAATGAACGGTCTGCTGCCCCTTGGCGTTGCGGTCAATGACCAGATAGAAGGTGGCACCCGACTTCGACACCAGCGTAATGAACTGCTGTCCAGAGCCGTCCGAGTAAGAGGTGTGATAGTCGTCCACCAGCGTCAGGTTGCCCTCCGGGGTCAGGGCACCAGAGGTTTCGTCCGTGACGGTGACAACATCTTCCTCCACCACTTCCGGCAGAACAGGTTGCTCCACGGGGGCAGCTTCGCCCTCAAAGGCAAAAGCGGGAGCCGCCATGCCAGCGCACAGTGCCACCGATACCAGCAGCGCACCCAGTTTCTTAATCTTCATCTGCATCGACCTCCTTCTCAAAAGTTGCACCCACGGCGGACAGCGCAGCCGGGTTCGGGGTAGCGGTTGCCGACTGCCGCAGCAGGGCAGCAAGCTGTTCCGGCGTGACCTTTGCAGTCCGCACCATCTCGTTGACCTCGGCGGAATCTTCCTCCTGAATGCGCCGCTCCAGAATCTCGATGCGGTTGTTCAGCTTGATGCGGCGTTCCTTCTCTTTTTCCAGCATCGCCCGCAGCTTATCCGATTTTTCGCTCATAATACTCCTCCAATCATTTTGAAAGCCGTCCGAACCCGGCGAGATGCTTCTCCCAGTAGGACGAATGAATGTTTGCGTACTTGATGGGGTCGCCAGCGGACACCATCATCCCGTTTCCGAGGTAGATTCCGACATGGCTTTTCCCCGGCGTATCATACGTTCCTTCAAAGAAAACCAGATCTCCGGGCTTTGCTTCGGCTTCGGAAATGTGCTGACTTTTCTGCCATAATCCATTGGCGGTAGTTCTGCCCACATCATAGCCGTTCTGGTTGTACACCCAGCAGACGTAGCCGCTGCAATCAAAGCCGGTTTCCGGGGTAGAGCCACCCCACACATAGGGCGTCCCCACATACTTTTGCGCCTCCTTGTAGATAGCGGCAAACTCGCTGTCGGTTAGGGCTTCTGCCGGAATCTGATAGTCGATGCCCGGTGTACCAGAGCCATCGGAGCCACCGGGCGGCAGACCGCCGTTGAACAGATAAGGCCGACCACCCAAGGTGTCCTGAAAGATCTCGTACCGTTTCCATTGGTCGTTGTCCAGTTCCTCCCGGATAACTACTTCCAGCCCTTTGTTCACCAATTTGGTGTGGAAGATTTTGTACTCGTAGGGCACCTGCGTGGGAACCGGGATTCCTGCGGGAGTCATGACCCACACAGTCATATACCGGGTCTGCACCTCTACCCATGTGGTCAGCTTGTACTGCTTTTTGAAGGTCTCCTTCAATTTGCCCTGTACCTCGCTGCGAGTGTAATCGTCGTAGAGTGTGGTCAAATACGAAGTGAGCTGCCACGGGTCATGCTCGATGGGGTCGAGGTGGTACTGGTACTCGTTATAGCCGGGGTGGTCGGTGGGAGTGCGCTTGATCTTTTTATCCAGCTCCTTTTCCAGCTTCTTGTAGTCCTGTTCTGCGCCCCGGATGTCCCGGTCCTCGGCAGAGTACATGGTCTGCCCGGATACCTGTGTACCGCCCGAAAAGAGGATGCCGCAGGAGGAAAAGCCCGACATCACCATGAGGATGAGCAAAAGAAAAACGCCCACGATCACCAGAACGTGTGCGTTGCTCTTGGCGGCATTCGCCAGCCCTTTCACGGCAGTGCTGACGGCAGTTTTGCCCTTTTCTACCGCCTGTTCCATGCTGGACCGGGCGGCAGATGCACCGTTGGATGCCGCTTTGCCGCCTGCGGTCTGCGCCGCCGTGCCCGAACGGGCGGCGGCATAGTAGCTTTTGTGGATTTCTTGCCGCTGCTTCCAGCGTGAAAGCCAGCTGGAGCCTCCCTCGCCGGTGCCGGATGCGCCTGCATCTTGTGCCGCAGTCGGCTCCGATGCGGAAGATTTAGCGGCTTTGGAGCCTTTCTTGCCCTGCATCTTGGCTTTCTTCTTGAGCTTCCGGGCATAGCGGCTTTTGAAAATATCACGGACATTTCCTGCCACCTTTTCGCCCTCGCTCAACGCCTGCGTGCCCACATTGTCATCCTCGTACTGGTCAACCTCCCTGTGCACCGCAGACCGGGCGGCATGGGCGGCGTACATCTCCCGCTTCTGCGCCTTGCTCAACCGGCTCAGTTCGTCCGGGGTCAGCTCCGCCTTGCCGAACCGCAGATGCTGGGCTTTTTCGGCGGTCTTTTCCGCATCGGTTTTCAGCTTCTTCTTTCTGGGCACCGACTGCTCCACCTTGGCTTTTTTCGGGGGTGAACGGGTCTTTTTGGCAGACGTTTCCTCTTTGATATTCAGTTTCGGCTCACTCATTTCTGCGCCTCCGAAACCTCGCCTAACTTGGTGGTCATAATCCGGTAGAGTTCCAAATCAGTCGGGAAACGATCAACAAAGGGCAAGATGACATTGCCGAAGAACAGCAACCCTTCTCCCTCGCCGGAGTGGGTCACATAGGAAAGCTGATGGGGTGAAATGTTGAGCTGCTTTGCAAGGATTTGTCTATCGCCAGCCGCCTGATTCAGCATGATGATCATGTCCGAATTTTCAAAAATATTCTCGACCTCACGGGAAGAAAGCAGGTCTTTCACGTTCTGGGTCAGCCCTGTGGGAATACCGCCCCACTTGCGGAAACGCTTCCAGATCTCCACGGAATAAGCGGCGGTCTGCTCCTCTTTTAAGAGGAGGTGCATCTCATCCATATAATACCGGGTGGACTTGCCGCTGCTGCGGTTTGCCGTGACACGCCCCCACACCTGATCCTGCACGATGAGCATACCGAGTTTCTTCATCTGTTTGCCCAGTTCCTTGATGTCGTAGCAGACGATGCGGTTATTGACGTTCACGTTAGTGCGATGGTTGAACAGGTTCAGACTGCCCTTGACGTAGATTTCCAGAGCCGTGGCAACATGGTGGGCTTCTTTTTCGTCCTGTTGGAGCAGGGCATTGTACAAGTCCTCAAGGATGGGCATATTCTCCGGGCAGGGGTTCGCAAAATATTTGCGGTAAATCAGATGCACACAGCGGTCAATGACGGTTTTTTCCACCGGCAGCAGACCTTCCTTGCCGCCCACCACCAGCTCACACAAAGAAAGAATAAAGTCGGCTTTCAGGGACAGCGGATTATCCTCCTCGGAGTAGTTGGCGTTGATGTCCATGGGGTTGACAAATTGGGTGCTGTTGGGGCTGATTTTGATGACCTGACCTTTCAGCCGATTCACCAGCGGAGAATACTCTCCCTCAGGATCATTGACAATAATATCATCATCCGTCACCAGAAAGGCGTTTGCAATTTCGCGCTTTGCCGAGAAACTTTTGCCAGAGCCGGGAGTGCCGAGGATCAGACCATTCGGGTTTTTCAGCTTCTTCCGGTCCACCATGATAAGGTTGTTGGACAGGGCGTTCAGGCCGTAATACAGGCTTTCTTTGCCGGACTGGTACAGTTCCTGTGTGGTGAACGGAATGAAGATTGCCGTGCTGCTGGTAGTCAGTCCCCGCTGGATTTCGATCTGACAGTCAGCCAGCGGCAGGCTGCTCATCAATCCCTGCTCCTGTTGGTAGTCCAGTCTGCACAGGTTGCAGTTGTGCTTCTGTGCAATACTGGATGCCTGAAAAACATTGTTTTCCAGTTCCTGTTCAGTCCTGCCGGTGTTCAGCACCAGAAAAGTGACGAGGAACATCCGCTCGTTCTGGCTCTGCAATTCTTTCAGCAGGGCTTTGGCATCTCTGCCGTAGGTCGCCAAATCGGACGGAATGATGTCGATATCATATCCGGCACGGATAGCTTTCTTCTGCTCCTCGATCTTTGATCTATCGAGTTCGGTGATGGTGCGCTTGACCGTTTTGATGGCCTTGTTCTGGTCAACGGACTGGATGTGCATGGTGACGATCTGGCTGGAATCCATGTCCAGAAAATCTTTCAGCAGCTGGTCGCTGATGTCGGAGGCCGTGATGCTCAAAAAACTGGCGGCGCAGTAGATGCCGCCCATCTGGAACGTCCGGGAATTTTTGAAGGCAAAGGCGGTGGGCGCAATGGCATCCTTCACGGAAAGGCCGCTTTTCACAAGGTCTTTCCAGTCAAAGTGAAACTTGGATGCACCGTCCATGTTGAACATATCGTGCATGAGTTTCAGCCGCTGGGCACCATTCAGGGGTTTTGCCTGCACACCCAGCCGATGAAAATTATTCAGCAGGTCATTCTGGATGTGGTCGAGCCGGGGCTTGACCTGCGCCATGCTTTCGCCCTCCACACCAAAGGTGATGAATTTGGTCTTGGTCAGACCATTATTGCCCTTGGCAAGCTGCTGGCGCAGCATCTGGGAATACTCGGCACGAACATCGTCAAAGCCGTCCTTCTGGAACGGAATGCGGATGCTCTTTTCAAACTCGGTGCTGTCGGTTGCCATGTTCACAAAGGACAATTCAAACTTGATGCTGGAATCGAAGAAGTTCAGAAAACTGCACCATTCCTCAAAAATGGCGGTCTTGTCCTCCTGCTGCGCCAACTGATAGTTGATGTCCTGATACTGGATGGTGCGGGTGTAGTAGTTGGGCTTCACCCGGCAGGTGCCGTCCTCAAACATTCGCTGCATGGGGATGGACTGCTGGGCGGTCCGGGGCACAGCAGGCTTTGCGTCCTGCCTGCGTTTCTGCACAGACTGTGGCTTGCTGTGCTTACCGGTCTTTTTCCAAAACGGCATCATGGGTCACGCCTCCCTTCATCAAAAGCGCATAGTAGTTGTTGGTCTTATAGGGGCGAATCTTCGGGCGGACAAACCGGGACTGCACATAGTACGACAACAGTTTTTCCAAGGGCTGACCGTTTTTCTCGTACATCCCAAGGAAGAACGCCGGCAGCATCACCGCCATCATGCCGAGGGTGGCAGCAGTGTTGCCGCCGGAATCCCGGAGAACAAAAAACAGCGGCACTCCAATGAGAGCCGCTGTGCCAAAGCAGACAAGCTGCCGTTTGGTCAGGTTGAACGCGACCTTCGATTTCACTTTCGTCAGGTCACGGGGAACAGAGATATACGCAGCCAATCGAACACCTCCTTAATGCGCTCCGAGGACGGATTTCGTCACCGAGCTGGTCTTGAACAGGCTGAAACAGAGCAGAACGGTGTAGCCCACAATGCTCCAAATGGAGTTAATGGCATCCCCGGAAATCGCCACGCTCTGGATCAGAACGGCATAAATTGCCACGCAGATGAGGATGAGAAAACCCTGAAAGCCCAATGCGAACAGGCATTTCAGGTAGTTCTGTCCCATGTGCGATTGCTCGTGGTTGCCGAAGGTTGCCATGGGGATGGGAGCAAGGCTCACCATGCAGTAGATCTCGATCATGCGCCCGTACACGATGACAAAAATGATGATGCTCAATATCCGCATGGTGATGCCGATGAAGAAACTTTGCAGGAAAAGCCCGAACAGGGGTCCTACATCCATCTGCATCAGGCTGGATTGCAGCATGGACAAGCCAATGTCGTTGATGCGGGTGTTTCCGGCAATGATGCCGCTGGAATCGGACACCACCTTCTGTGTCAGGTCAAAGACTGCCATCACAATATCAAAAGTATTGCTGATGAGCCAGACGGACACTGCCGTTTTGAAGATCCAGCGCATGATGAGGGCAGGCTCAAACTGTGCCATATTGTTGTGCTGGGTGATCATTTCGATCAACTCATAGCAGGCGATGAAGGTCAGGATGATGCCCGCAATGGGCAGCACCACGTTCCGGGAAAGGGCTTCGATCATGGCGAACACTCTCGGCTCAAAGCTGGAGGGCTTGGTGCCCACCTGCTGGGCGATATTGCCGACCTGCGTGTTCACATCGTCGAACAGACCGGAAAGGTTTGACATAATGCCTGCCGTCAGGATGCCTTTGATCCAGTCGGCAATGGCTTTGAGAACGGTTTCCATTCAGTCACCGTCCTTAGCTGAAATGGTTGATAAGGGTCTTGAGGAGATTCAGGAGAAAAATAATGTGGGTCAAAAACTGCATAAGACACCGCCTTTCATTGATGGGTGGAGATTCGTACCGCAATGCGCTCCTTATGATAAAGGGCTGTTATCCACAGCAAAGATAGAGCGATTGCGTATGTACAGGCGGGAAAACCCGCCTGCGGCTCTTAGCCGAACAGACCAGACAGCAGAGGAATGAGGGTGATGCCCACCAGAGCGACACCGCCGCCAGCCATGAGCTGCTTCATGCCCTGAGACTTGGAGCCGGGGTTGTCGTTACCATAACCTTCCAGCAGGTTGATGGCACCCCAAACGCCGAGACCGGCACCAAGGGCAACAACGAGGGTCTGGAGGACTTCGATAGCAGAGTTAAAGAATTCCATAGTCGTTTCTCCTTTATAAATGAAAGTTGTAGACCGTCCGTACACACCTGAAGCTGCATAATGAAGCCGCAAACTGCGGCGGGAGTGGGCTTGCTGGTGTACCTCTCTGGTCCGGGTAAAAATAAACCGCCTACCGGTTCAGGCAGACGGGAGCGAATCAGCATCAATCACAACAAATTCATCATTGGGACTGATTTTTTCTTTTCGGTTCAGATATTTTTCAATATCGAAGGTGTTTTTGGGGTCATAGTCCGAGGTCAGCTCGTAGTTAGGGTGCTGGGTCAGATCGTACTTGTCAGAAAGAAACGGTCTGACGCCGCGCAGCTGCAAGATGCACTTGCCGCCGTCCAGCACCGCCAGCTCATCCCGGCTCAATAACTCGTGCCCCATCTTTTGGAACGTAGTGCCGTAACTGGGGCTATTGCCACGGGTGTCCGAGGTGTTGAATGCGTCGATAGTCTCTTTTCCCAGCATTTCAGACAGGTCTTTCAGGGTGGTAGGTTCCGAGCCGCCCAGAAATATCTGGCTGTCCATGTTGCCTACGATGGTATCCGCATTGTCCTTGTAGATGGCTTTCAACTGGCTTCTCGCCTGCAAAACAAGGCAGGCAGAGATTTCACGGCTGCGGATGGTCGCCACCAGCTTTTCCAGATTGGGAATCTGCCCGATATTGGCGCACTCGTCGATAAGGCACCGCACATGGATGGGCAGTTTGCCGCCGTACACATCATCTGCTTTATCGCAAAGCAGATTGAAAAGCTGGGTGTAGACCATGCTGATGAGGAAGTTGAAGGTGGAATCCGTGTCCGACATGATGAGGAACAACGCCGTTTTCTTATCGCCCAGCGTGTCCAGCGCCAGCTCATCGTACATCGTTAAATCACGCAATTCTTGGATGTCAAAGGGGGCGAGCCGTGCGCCGCAGGAAATCAGGATGGATTTTGCGGTCTTGCCGGCAGCCAGCTTGTAAAGTTTGTACTGCCGTCCGGCAAAGCTGTTGGGCTTCTTTTTTGCCAGTTCTTCAAACAGCAGATCCACCGGATTTTGATATTCCTCGTCGTCCTCCAGCACCTGCATGGTGTTGAGCATTTCCAGCAGAGTAGCGAAGTTTTGCTCCTCCACCGGGGCTTCATAATGCAGATAAGCAATCAGGGCGGTGAGCAAAAGACGCTCGCTTTTCTCCCAGAAGGGGTCTCCGCCGGACCCTTCGCCCTTGGTGTTGGTCATCAGGGTCGTGACCAGTTTCAGAATGTCCTTTTCGCTGTGGACATAGGCGAAGGGATTGTAGTGCATACTCTTGGAAAAGTTAATGGTATTCAGGATCTTGACCTTATAGCCATTCTTCAACATTGCATTGCCACATTCAAGCACGATAGTTCCTTTCGGATCGGTGACAACATAGGAACTGTGGCATTGCAGGAGATTGGGCTTGAGCCAAAACCGGGTCTTGCCGCTGCCGGAACCGCCCACCACCAGCACATTTTTGTTTCGGGCGTTCTTGGGGTCAGGCGGACGGTTGGACATCATCAGCCGCTCCGTTTTGGTCAGGATGATATTGTCCTCGAACTTTGGAGCCATGAACGGTTCAATGTCCTTGGGCGTGCCCCACCGGGCAGAGCCGTATTCCATGCCGTGGCGGTACTTCTTAGCATTTTTTCCTTTCAGATAGACCGCCAGCCATAACCCTGCGCCGCAGCACAGACCCACCAGCAAATCAAGCGGATGCAGGCTGGGCAGAGGGTCCGCAAACGCCACCGGGATGGTGCCCATCATGGACATGATCTTATCGCCCAGCTCTTTGCCCTCCGCAAGCCGCCACGCCTCACCAAGGTTGGTTGCCACCAGCCCCAGCAGAAGATAGGGCAGGTACAGCGCCAGCAGCTTTGTCAGCTTTTTTGTGGTCACAGCCCACGCTCCTGTTCCTTGTGCCGGACTTTGCCGGGGAGTTCTGCCGCCGCCTGCACCAGCTCCTGCAATCGTGCCAGCACCGAGGGGCGTTTGTCCTTGTTCAGCAGGGATGCCGAATACTCCTTGAACGCCGATTGGAAGGCTTCTGCGTCCGGGGCTTTGAAAAAGACCAGATACCGGGGCGGCACCTCGGAGGTGTCCTTTCGGATGGCGTAGTCGATGCCGTACTTTTTGGCGTAGCGTTCCAACCCACGGATGCCGGTCTTGCTGATCTCCACGCTGGAAACGCCCCGGTTTTGCCGCAGAAGGGTGCGGACGCTCTGCTTGCCTTGGGATGCCTTGGACTGGTACAACCGAATCGCCGCTTTTACCGCCCGGAGAACAGTCCGGGCGGACAGCTTTGTGGTGGAAATCATAATGTTGAATGACTTCTGTTCGATTTCTTCCTGCACTGCCATCACCTCCCGTGCAGCAGGGTGATTTTAGCGGTCATGCTCTGCCGGAGGCTTGGTGCGGGGCTTTTCTGCCGGAGGTTCATCAGGTACCGGCAGCACCAGCAGACGGTTGCCCAGCTTCAGAAAGGCTTCCGGCTGATGAAAAAGCTGCTCGTACTTCTGCGCCAGTTCCGGGGTCAGGGATGCAAAATCTTCCTCGCCCAGTCCCACAACCAGAAAGGTTCCGGCAACGGCATCATACATTTCTCCGTTTTCATCCCGAAGGGCACGGTTCAGGGGCAGACCCATGAGCTTTGCGTCATCGTTATAAACGATGGCAACCGGGTTATCAGCAAAGGGGTAGCTTGCGCCGATGGAACCGCCCACCGCCTGCTGCAAGGCTTTCAGGTCGTTATCGATCTCGACCTGCTGCGGATACTGTCCCGGTGCAATTTTCAGCACCGACAGAGTGTTCTCTTCCATGTGAATCCTCCTTTTCATTCAGCCCGATTTCGCCGCTCCGTGCCGCCTGCATCAAAGCCGCCACGAAGAATCCGAAAAAGGCACCAGCCTCAAAAAATGCGATACCGATAAAAAAGTTCAACATGACACACCTCAGTCGATGCAGATGCAGGGCAACTTCTGGTCGTCTGCCATCAGGGTGATACTGTGGCTTGCCAGATACTTCTGGAACAGGTAGACTTCATCAATGGTCAGCGAGATGACCTCGCTGTCCATGTTGGTACGAGCCAGAATCACCGGGCCGGTCAGGTAGTGCTTGCCGCCCATCTTCAGCACCTGCGCCGGGTTGTAGCAGAGCAGCAGCGAGGTGTTGGGGAGGTTCAGGCAGGCATCGTCCTCGTCAAAGCAGGGCAGGATGCCGGGAGCCTCGTCCAGCGTGATAACGGTCAACTCCATATCCGGGGCAATGGCTGCGAGATAGACCTCGCCGTCCCGGTTTACCGCCAGCGCAGCGCAGATACGCACATCAATGGTGATCTCTTCGGAGCGGATGGTACGGGTAGCGTTGTTTTTCATAGGCTTTTCTCCTTTTGATTGCAAAAGAAAAAGACCCCATCGGGTCTTTCGTTACGGTATGAGTCAGCGTTCATTCTGCCGCTGCTGTTTTCGCTGCCACTGTTCCAGCAGCTTGATGATGGTGTCCTCCATCTGTTTGGGCGTGTAGCTGCGGGGGAAATACTTCCGCAGGATGTCATTTTTGATAGTTACGGTGTCCTGCTCACTCTTCTTTTCCTTCCCCAAAATATCAAACGCCTTTTCATAGGTGAACTCACCACACTGCGCCATCTTCTTTAGTTGCTGAGCCTGCGATACAGATGGGGCATTTTGGGTACCATCCATGGCTTCTAAAAATTCCCGCTGTTGGCTTTCGTCCAAATAGGACAGTTCCACAGCGGGATTAAAGGAGATCTTCTTTTCGTCTACCATGTCCAGCAGTTCGGGGATAAGGTTGGTCAGACGGATGAAGCGGCGAATAGTATCTTTACTTACCCCAGCATCATCGCCTACTTTTTCAACAGACAACTTCTGCGCAACTTGCGTAGAAGTTAAATCTGACCTAGCACCTTGATTTTTTATTGCGTCCAGCTTCATTTTGTAGGCAAAAGCCCGTTCACTGGGCAGGATGTGTTCACGCTGCAAATTGGAATCCACCATCAATATCACAGCAGCATCGTCCGACATCTGCCGCACGATAACCGGCAGGGTATCCAGCCCGGCAAGTTTAGCCGCATACTGGCGGCGGTGCCCGGAGATAATCTCGTAGCCGTCACCGTCCGGGCGAGGGCGGGCGATCAGCGGAGCCAGCACACCGTACTGTGCGATGCTCTCCACCGTCCGGGTCATGGCTTCATCGTCCAGCACCTTGAAAGGGTGGTTGGTGAAGGGGTGCAGCGCATCAATAGGAATCTGCTGCACGTGTTCCCGCTGCTGTTCCTGCCGGGATTCTTCGGTGGAGAAAATGTCATCTGCCCCTTTCAGCGACACGTTTAAGCTGCCTTTCGGCATTCGCCATCACCTCCTCGGTCAGAGATTTATAGGCTTCTGCCACCTTGCCTTTGGGGTCGTGCTGAAAAATGCTCTTGCCCACGGCACTGATCTCCGCAGCACGGACAGACCGGGGAATGGTCTGGTCGAACACCTTGATCTTGCTACCGTAGGCACCTCGAATCAGGTTGTCGATCTGCTGCCCGTAGTTGGTGCGGCTGTCTGTCATAGTCAGCAGGATACCCTCAATTTTCAATTTCGGGTTGATCTGCCGCCGGACCTTCTGCACGGTCTGCAAAAGCTGTTCCAGACCCTTTGCAGACAGGTACTGCGCCTGCACAGGAATCAAGGTGGTGTCTGCTGCTGCTAAGGCATTGACGGTCAGCATCCCAAGGGAAGGGGTGCAGTCCAGCAGAATGAAATCGTACTCGTGCTTCGCACCTTCCAGCACCTGTTTCAGTATCTTTTCCCGGTTCATGCAGTTGACGAGGGATACTTCCAGTCCTGCCAGTTCGATATTGGCAGGAATCAGGTCAACGCCCTCTGCATGGTGCAGAACGCCCTCGCCGGGTTGGATGGGCTGGTCGTTCATGGCTTTTGCCATCAGGGTGGAAAGGGTAGTGGGCAGTTCATCGGGCTGCTGCCAGCCCATGCTGATGGTAAGTGACCCCTGCGGGTCAGCGTCCACCAGTAGAACCTTCTTGCCCTCCATCGCCAGCCTGATGCCCAAATTTTCACAGGTAGTGGTCTTGCCGGTGCCGCCTTTCTGGTTGACGATGGCTATTGTGGTTGCTTTCTTTGAAATTCTCATCACCTCCGATTCGCTAAGTCGTGGTTGGTTTGGTTCTGATAGGAAAGCTGCATCGTGGTGGGTGCGTTGTACAGAGAAGCGAGCAGATATTGTTTCATGTTACGAATCGGATTGCTGTTCTCTGCAAGGCACTTCAGCACAAAGCGGATATGGTCGGCGTTCAGCTTCATAAAGCGACTGCGCACCACCTCGGCGGGCTTATCATCCCCGGCAATGTGCAGCAGCTTGCGGTTGGTGGCACAGGTATCCACCAGCAAATTCACGATTTGGTAGAGGGTATCTTCATCATCCGGGTAAAGCCGGAGCAGAAGGTCCACCTCCAAAGAGCATGAAAAATATTCTTCGAGCAGTTCGCGATCCTTCATCTTCTCCGATTCGTCGGAAAGGATAAGATTCGTATTATTCATCTCTGTTTTATTCTCTCTTTTCTTAATACCTCGTGATTTTACCGGGTCTTGACAAGCGATTTTAGAGCCACAAGAATCGTCATTATCACGATTCTTGACACTTTCCTTTGAAGATTCTGCCGAAAAGTTTTTCACATACACCAAACATGGCTTTCCTTGCCCTCGACGTTTTCGTTCAATCAAACCAAATTTTTCAAGTTCCCGGAGCAGTCGGGTCGCTTTGTTGTCTGCGCAACGCAAAGTCCTCTTGACATCCTCAATCGTGAAGATGATGAACACGCGGCCTTTTTTGTCAAACCATTCATTTTTAACAGAAAGGCTCATGCGGTCAAGCAGGATGCCGTACAGAGTTTTGGCATCGGTTGACAGATCTTGAAACCGCTGCTCCTGAAAAAGAGCCTTTGGAATGCGGAAGAACGAAAAGAGTTCTCCGGCCTGTCCGTAAAAGTAGTCAAGGGTCATACAATTCTGTCAAGGATGAAAAAACAACGATGATTCATTGACATGGTTGACAAATCCTCCTTATAGATAATTCGTGCAAACAAAAAGCGCAACTTCGATTGGTGAAAATCGAAATTGCGCGATGTAACTTAGCTGGGGGAGAAAGGTCATTTGTCGGGGTCGTTTGACCACAATTTGACCACAAAAGGAATGAAACGTCTTGACATCCAATGAAACAGAATGGTATAATGCATTTGAAATTTAACGATACTGAGTCTAGGCAGTATCGGATTGTACATTGTGTTTTCGAGAGAAGCACAATGGGGTTCAAGAGGCCGTGAGTTCGATTCTCGCCACTCGGACCAAACAAAAATAATCCGAACTTGTTTCCGATAGGAGACGGGTTCGGATTATTTGTTTTCTTCGGAAAATTCAATATGGGTGTCCGTGGAAAATGAAATCCGAAATCATAGATTGACCGACATAAGCCACAACGTGATTTCAGGAGGACACGAGTATGAAGTACGATGAAAGCGTTTGCAAATTCAACATGGATACCGGGTGCGTAGAGCTGCTACTCCGGGATGGGAGAATGATCTCCATTGACTGCACCGGGGTCGAGGATGCGTTTGATGTGACCATGGCGCAAAGGTCTGAACTGGACTACCTCATCTACAGTGACCCGCTGGCGTATGCCGAGCTGATTCTGAACGGTGAGCCGGAAGAGTATCTCCGGAATGTGGCGGGAAACCACGGGTCAGAAGATTGAGGGCAAAACAAAAACAGGGTACGTCCCTGAGTAGGGCAAACACCGCAAAAATCCACACATGATAAGTAAGGCAGGGAGTTCCCCAGACGAGAATCTCCCTGCTTTTGCTTGGTTAGAATGCGATGTTATCAATCGTTTTTGTCAAACTGGATGTCATAGAATGTAAAAGATCGATTGTTTGAAAATAAAGTCGGGGGCTTTCAAGCTTTTTAAGATTTTGATTTAGAAATACTAACTCATTTGAACGCGCTTCTCTAAGGTAGCTGAGCATATTATACGAGTTTTGATACATACGTATTGTTTCATCTTCAGCATCAGGCAAGAAGTCTTCTATGGCATACAAATCAAAATCTATCTGATCTATAAAATTCCTAACAGATGAATTAAGTGAAATTTCATCACAAATTGGACAATTCGTTTCAGTTCCATAATAAAAGCCGATATGGTTGATTTCATCCTGTAAAGGAATCATTTTCTGCGACAATATAAAATATTGTACGATATAGCGTACATTTGAGTTGAAATTTATGCTAATGCAATCTGCCTTGCTTTGTCCCGGAAAATTTTTGAGAGTAGATTCAATATGATTTTTATAGGAGTTGATATAATCACTGGCTTCTTTATCAAGGATTTCCTCGAATTGTACTATGAGTGCTATGTAATGCTCTAAATCTTTTCGATGATGTGGAGGCAGATAAACTCTTCGAGAGGCTTTCAGGTATTCTTGCGGTTTTTGTAAGCTTTTGAAATAGGTGTCAAAGAACTCCACATACTGTGCTTTTGTAATACGTGGCAAGAATGCAGATTCTCGGGTTTCTTCAAGGCAAGTACAGTAGGGAATCAGTACTTCTTCTAGTTTCTTTTGCTGAAAGTGACGCTTGATTTTTCGGTTCTCTACGCAAGTTGTTGACAGATAGGTGACAAAACCGCCAACGATTACAGAAATAATCATCCATATTTGAGTCGCATTGTCAATAAAAAATGTTTTTATAATCTCATTCATTAAGAAAATCCTCAGCTCTTAACAATTATTACCCTATGATAATTATAGCACAGTCATAATTTTATGAGCAATCACAAAATTATGGTAATGAATGGCAAAGAAGTGTATTGCGCGAGTTTGTTCCTAAACGCAAAAACAGGGTGCGCCCACCCGGACGCACCCTGCAAAAATCCACACACGATAAGTAAGGCAGGGAGTTCCCCATCGGGAACTTCCTGTTTTTCTTTGCCGGAGATATGAGCCTGCTCTGCCTGCCATAGGCAAGTTCTCTTTGTCCTTCCTCGCTGTTCCAGCAGGCAAGGATGGCCGGGTAGAATGCCCGTGCCAGACGGTCAATGACTTCATCGGGGTAAGGGGAAGTGTTTGTGGACTTTTTCTTTTTGTTCAAACGCACGCTCCTTTGACTGTCCCACCGTGGCAAAGCCGGGCGAGAAAATCAAAGTTCCAATTTTTATCAGGCGCAAGGGCGCGGATGCTTTCCGCCCTGCACTTGCAGCTGGTGGCTCGTTGATGGCTTACGAGTGCCTGTCGTTATGCGACTTTTTCATCGTTCAGCATTTCTTCAAACTGTGCCATATATGCCTTGTGCTGTTTGAGAATCTTCGTGGTCTCTACTTTCACATAGGCATCATCAGGCACCTTAGGGAGATACTTCATCAGGAAATCAACATCCTGCTGGATTCGCCGGACGGCAGCTTCCAGTGCAGAATAGTTGATCCCGTAGATTCGTTTCTGCGGAGCAGGGCGGGCCTCCGGGTGCAGAATCTCGTGCACGATCTGCTTGCGGTTCGGAAAATCGGCTCTGGCAAGGCGGTGCATATCGGCATCACGGACTTTGAACTGCCCGGACAGGATTTTCTCCTGCATACCGGGCACCATCTGTTCCATGATCTCCACGCCACGCATGAACTTTTCCGAGCGGACAACATAGGATTCGCTAACGTTGTTCCGCTCTGCAATCTGCTTGCGGACGCTTGTATCTGTGACAGTGGGAGGAATTGTGTCAATTTGACACAATTCCTCCGGGGCGGTTTTCTTGGAAGCAGCTGTGTGCTGGTTGTTGCCGTTTCCACCGGGCTTTCGATGCTCCACACTGTACTGCTTTCCAATGAGGAACTTCTTCTGCTCCGGGGTTAAATTGCGCCGCCCCAGTTGATTTTTGCAGATCCAAGCGAGGACTTCTTCTCTGCTTTCAAACGGGAGCGGCATGGTGGAAAAATAAATCTCCGGGTGCTTCTGGAGAATGGCATAACGATTGTGGCCGTCAACAAGGATGTTATTCCAAACGATCAAAGGAGCGAGCAGCTTACCTTCCTTGAGGATATTTTCTTCAAGCTGCTTGTACTCATCGTCCGTCAGCGGCGGAATCTGATTCTGGAACTCCGGGTCGATTTTCAGATTGATCATACGCACAACTCCTTATCTCTCGTAATGCTGCATCCGTTCGTCCTCCCGGAAGAACAACGCAACATTCTGCTTTGCGGTTTTCAGCTTGAGCAGTTCGGACTTGGCTTCCTT
>ERZ791843.800-NODE-800-length-16394-cov-4.65916_pt1 | contig 16394 bp, 9 predicted proteins | sample MGYA00510290_ERZ791843 | MGnify/ENA primary metagenome ERZ791843 (study PRJEB30046, sample SAMN00715254) | human gut metagenome | study: EMG produced TPA metagenomics assembly of the A metagenome-wide association study of gut microbiota in type 2... | reverse complement strand
AGCACGGATCTCATCCAGGCAGCTTTCCCATGTTTCGCCTGCTGTCATACGACGGTCAAGAGATACAGAGCAGGAGTCAGCTACTGCACAGCGGCTTGGGGATGTGAAGAAGATTTCGGAAGTAGTAACAGTACCACGTCCAAGGAAACGTGCTTCTTCCCATTCAGGGTTGTATTTCTCATCAAGCATTTTTACAAGACCTTTGATCTCTGTGGTATCAGCAGCATCGTTTTCGTTTAATGCGCGGATATCCTGGAGAATATCAGCCATTTTGTAGATTGCATTGTCACCACGTTCCGGAGCGGAACCATGGCAGGAAACACCCTTTACATCTACGCGGATTTCCATACGTCCACGCTGTCCTCTGTAGATACCGCCGTCTGTTGGTTCTGTGGAAACAACGAATTCAGGACGAACACCATCTTCATGGATGATGTACTGCCAGCAGAGACCGTCACAGTCTTCTTCCTGTACAGTACCTGTCACAAGTACCTGATATTTATCGTTTAAAAGACCAAGGTCTTTCATGATCTTAGCACCGTATACTGCAGAAACAATACCGCCCATCTGGTCAGATGTTCCACGTCCGCCGATTTCTTCATCAGATTCGAAACCTTCGTATGGATCAAATTCCCAGTTCTTGATATTACCGATACCGACTGTATCAATATGAGCGTCAAAACCAATGAGAGTTTTACCTGTTCCCATGTAGCCGAGGATATTGCCCATCGGATCGATCTGAACTTTGTCGAATCCGACTTTTTCCATTTCCTCTTTGATTCTCATGATATGTCCTTTTTCTCCGCAGCTTTCGCCAGGAATGCGAACCAGATCGCGAAGGAACTTAGTCATATCATCCTTATAACCCATTGCAGCTTCGTTAATTTTTGCGTAATCCATTTTTTTACCCTCCCAATATGTATAAAATATTATGATGTTAGGGTCAAAAGGTATTTTGCCCCTAATCTGATATCATATTATTAGTTACTGGTATATCATTTTCAAGATAACCATACCACTTACCTGTCTGTGTTCACCAAAAACATCATTTGCTTAAAGATTCGTCTGTTCCGTATAATCCGTCCCATACGATCTCGCGGTAGCGAACAGGATCAGTGTCACCTTCTGTGGAAATAACAAGTACTACGGAATTCTCATCCAGTTTCAGCGCTTCTTTTAAGTCTTTTGCATCTTCATCGTGAAGAGCAGTGAAGCAGAAACCAAGCGGAACGGAACCGGATTCACCGGAGACAACGTGTGGATCATCTCCCAGTGGATTAGCGTAGATACGTGTTGCCTTTGCGCTCATCCAGTCAGGACAGGATGCAAATACATCTACGTGATTTTTCAGGATATCCCATCCGATCGTATTTCCCTCACCGCATGCAAGACCGGCCATAATTGTCTGAAGATCACCTGTAACATTTACCAGATTTCCTGTCTTTGCAACAGCGGAGCGGTACAGGCAGTCAGCAGCACTTGCTTCACAGACAGCCATAACCGGCGGGTTATCTTTATATTTATGAGCAAAATAACCGACTACGGCACCTGCTAAAGAACCAACACCGGCCTGAACAAATACATGTGTCGGACGTTCAACACCCATTTCTTTTAACTGCTGGTCAGCCTCAAGAACCAGTGTTCCGTATCCCTGCATGATCCAGGATGGAATTTCTTCATATCCGTCCCATGCGGTATCCTGAACGATGATACCATGTTCTGTTTTGGCAGCTTCTGCTGCAGCCATTCTTACGCAGTCATCATAGTTTACTTCTTCGATCGTAACAGTAGCACCTTCTTTGGCAATGTTATCGAAACGAGTCTTTGTTGTTCCCTTAGGCATTCTTACAACTGCTTTCTGTCCAAGGCGCTTAGCTGCCCATGCAACTCCACGTCCATGATTACCGTCTGTTGCAGTAAAGAATGTAGCCTGTCCGAATTCTTCTCTTAATTTATCAGAAGAGAGAACATTGTATGGCAGCTCGCTGATATCACGTCCAAGTTCTTTTGCGATATAGCGGCCCATTGCATAAGAACCTCCAAGTACTTTGAAAGCATTTAAGCCAAAGCGATAGGATTCATCCTTACAGAAAATATTTTTTACTCCTAAATATTTCGCAAGGGATGAAAGGTTCTGAAGAGGCGTCACACTGTACTGTGGGAAACTTCTGTGGAACTCATTTGCTTTCTTTACATTTTCTTCGGACATCAGTTCCAGGTGTTTATCATCTGATTTCGGAACCTCGTTTACAGTCCATTTTAATCCTTCTGTCATAAAATGACCTCCCTTAAAAATTATCATTTGGTTTCCTTAACTTGTGATTCTATCATACCATATATTTTAAAAATTGCAATAGAAAAATACAAAAATTTTTAGGTTTTTCAAAAAAAAATTAGGTTTCATAATTTGTACATTGATATAAGGATTTGGATATGATAAAATAATGAGTAATGTTCGTTTTATTTTTACAGGATAGACAGTAAAGTGGGTATAAAAGAGCAATACAAAAGATACAGAAGAGGAGAAAATATTATGGCAGTATTTCATGCATTCCGGGCACTTCGACCTACACCGGAAAAGGCTGCTGATGTGGCAGCACTTCCGTATGATGTGGTAAACCGGGAAGAAGCAAAATCAATCGGAGATGAGAATCCCCTGTCCTTTCTTCATATTGACAGACCGGAAATGGATCTGGAACCTGAGACAGATCTGTATGATGATCGGGTTTATGAAAAAGCAAAAGAAAATCTTGACAATATGGAAGAAAAGGGAATTCTTGTTCAGGATCAGAAGGCCTGTTACTATATATATGAACTTGTAAGAAAAGGAAAGACACAGACCGGTATCGTAGGATGCAGTTCCATTGATGATTATATGAATGGTGTAGTGAAGAAACATGAGCTTACCAGAGAAGATAAGGAACAGGACAGGATCCACCATGTAGATTCCTGTAATGCAAATACCGGTCCTATTTTTCTGGCATGCAGATATCCGGATTCTCTGCTTACACTGATGAATAACTGGAAAGATCATCATGAAGCAGCATATGATTTTACAGAAGAGGATCAGATCACACACAGAGTATGGGTGATTGATGAAGATGAGGTCATTTCTGAAATAAATAAGGAATTTGCAGGGATTGATTCTCTGTACATCGCAGATGGACATCACCGCGCAGCTTCCGCTGTAAAAGTAGGTTTAAAGAGAAGAGAACAGAATCCGGGATATACAGGGGAAGAAGAGTTTAATTATTTCCTGTCTGTTGTATTTCCCTATGACCAGCTCTGCATTCTTCCTTATAACAGGATTGTAAAAGATTTGAACGGCCTGACTGTAAAGGCATTTCTGGGCGCCCTGAAGTTCAACTTTGAACTGATGCTGATGCCGGGATTTCCATGCAAGCCTGTAGAGAAGCATTGTATGGGAATGTATGTGGACAGACAGTGGTATCACCTGAAAGCATGGCCGGATATCTATGAGAAGAAGGACGTGGTCGGACAGCTGGATGTATCCATTCTTCAGGAAAAAGTCCTCAGACCAGTCCTGGGAATCGAAGATCCGCGTACAGACCAGAGAATCTCCTTTGTGGGCGGAAGCCATAAGGCAGCAGAGCTGGCAGAGATTGCGGACAGAACCGGCGGTGTAGCCTTTGTCATGTACCCGACATCTATGGAAGACCTGATGAAGATTGCAGACGAGAACAAATTAATGCCTCCAAAATCCACCTGGTTTGAGCCAAAACTTCGGAGTGGGCTGTTTATACATAAGTTATAATTTGCCGAAGATGTTACTGTTCACTCTGTTCACAGCAACACGCTTCGCGATGCACAGAATTTATGCTAATCGCATAAATTCGCGCGGTATGTCTCGGGTTTTCTGTGACCTTCGCTCACAAAAAACACCTCGCGGAATATTACCAGTGAACAGTAACCCGAAGATGTCTTATAAAAATATTATAATAATTTCGCTGTAGACTTTTTCTTCCTTCAATGGTACAATTAGTTCCATACAAAAGAGAACGAGACGTACTATAACGAAAGGAGGGAAGAATGTGGAAGATGCGGAATTGAGAAATATCCTTTTTTCTATACAGGGAAGCATTGCCGGTTTTCAAAATGATATGTCCGATGTAAAGAACGATATCGCAGATATGAAGACAGATATTGCAAACATGAAGACGGATATCACGAACATGAAGACGGATATCACGAACATGAAGGCAGATATCACGAACATGAAGACAGATATCACGAACATGAAGACAGATATTGCGAACATGAAGACGGATATCACAAACATGAAGACGGATATCACGAACATGAAGGTAGATATCACGAACATGAAATCAGATATTGTGCAACTCAAGGGAAGCGTAAAAACTATAGAACTTAAACTGGAAAATGAAATTGACAGAAAAATATCTGCCCTATTTGATGCACGTATGGATGAGCTTCGCTATAGAAAGGAGAATAAGGAAACTCGAGAGAAAGTTTTTGAACTGGATATGCGTGTAGACAATTTGGAAAAAGCCATCATGCCAGCGTAACTGTAACAGATAATTGTAAGGCTTGTACATAGGATAAACAGGAAGAAATTTTATAACATAAAAAGTACATGAAATTTCTTCCTGCTAAATTTGTATAATTTTTGTAAATTTTTCAAAAAACAGTTGAAATCACAGAAATAATTTGTTATACTAACTTGCGTTACGGGGTATGGCGTAGCTTGGTAGCGCGCACGGCTGGGGGCCGTGAGGTCGCAGGTTCAAATCCTGTTGCCCCGACTGACATATGGTTAAATCGTTTGCAGTATATTTGCAAAGAATGATTCAGACGTATGTTCATTTCAAAAAAGCCAAATAAAGTTATAAGTAAAATGCAATGATAAGGAATAGTACACCCGGACCGGAGCACAGAGAACTGCTGGTTGCTGAGAAGCAGTGGAAGGAAATTGTGGAACTCGCCTTTGAGCAGCTGCCTGAAATCATACAAGAGTAGGTGCAGACGGTTTCCACCGTTATATGGAGAGGATATAAGAATACCGGATATCCGGAGATTCCGTATCCCATGAGTGTATGACATTGTTCATAAATAAGAGTGGTACCGCGTAAGATGATAATATCTTTCGTCTCTTGCAGATAAGTCTGTGGAGATGGAAGATTTTTTTATGTCTTTTTACAGTCAATCCCCACAGTCCAAACATAATATTTACATAACGGAGGAAGAAAAAATGATGAATTCAAGCAAATATCAGAGACAGTATTTTATGCCGCCTGTTAAATGCATGAAATGGGCAGAAAAAGAATATGTGGACAAAGCACCTGTCTGGTGTTCTGTAGACCTTCGTGACGGTAATCAGGCACTGGTGATTCCGATGAGTCTGGAACAGAAAATTGAATTCTTTAAACTTCTTGTAAAAATCGGTTTTAAAGAAATTGAAGTAGGTTTCCCGGCTGCTTCTGAAACAGAATATGAATTTCTGCGTACCCTGATCGAGCAGAATCTGATCCCACAGGATGTAACTATTCAGGTTCTGACTCAGGCCAGAGAGCATATCATCCGCAAAACTTTTGAAGCTGTCAAAGGCGCACCGAAGGCAATTGTACATGTATACAATTCCACCTCTGTAGCTCAGAGAGAACAGGTATTTAAGAAATCCAAAGAAGAAATCTTAAAGATTGCAGTGGATGGTGCCGCATTATTAAAGAAACTGGCTGATGAAACAGAAGGAAATTTCCAGTTTGAGTACAGCCCTGAAAGCTTTACAGGCACAGAACCGGAATACGCTCTGGAAGTATGCAATGCAGTTCTTGATGTATGGCAGCCTACAGCAGATAACAAATGCATCATCAATCTGCCTGTAACTGTACAGCATTCCATGCCGCATGTATATGCAAGCCAGGTAGAATATATGTGTGAAAATCTGAAATACCGCGAGAATGTAATCGTATCTCTCCATCCGCACAATGACAGAGGATGCGGTGTTGCAGATTCTGAAATGGGATTACTTGCAGGTGCAGACAGAATCGAGGGTACTCTGTTCGGAAACGGTGAGCGTACCGGAAATGTAGATATTGTTACACTTGGCATGAATATGTATTCCCAGGGTGTAGATCCAAAACTTGACTTCTCTGATATGCCGCATATCTGTGAAATATATGAAGAATGTACCGGAATGAAAGTAGGCGAAAGAAGTCCGTACAGTGGTGCACTTGTATTTGCCGCATTTTCCGGCTCTCATCAGGATGCAATTGCCAAGGGTATGCACTGGAGAGATGACAAGGATCCGGATCACTGGAATGTTCCGTATCTTCCGATCGATCCGACAGATGTGGGAAGAAATTATGACGCAGATGTTATCCGCATCAACAGCCAGTCCGGTAAAGGTGGTGTGGGATATATCCTTGAGACCAAATTCGGTCTTAACCTTCCTCCGAAAATGCGTGAGGCAATGGGATATGCCACAAAAGCTGTTTCAGACCACAAACATAAAGAGCTTCATCCTGACGAAATTTTCAATCTGTTTAAACAGACCTTTGAGAATATCACAGAACCGTACAGCATCAATGAAGTACATTTCCAGCAGAAAGATGGCGGTATTGTAACAAAAGTTACCTCTACTTTCCGCGGAAAGACAATCACTACAGAGGCATCCGGTAACGGACGTCTTGATGCAGTCAGCAATGCACTGAAGAAGGCATATGAGCTGAAATATTCCCTGGAAACATATCAGGAGCATGCGCTGGAGCGCAGTTCAAGTTCCAAAGCTATTGCTTATGTCGGTATCAAAAAGCCGGATGGAACCCTTGCCTGGGGTGCAGGCGTAGACGCGGATATCATTCGCGCATCTATTGATGCACTTGTAACAGCGATCAATAACCGTTAGATTGTTTCGACACGCCCGATTTTTTCCTGCTGTTTTTTGACTTCTGCAGGTCAGACTAATATCCGCTTGGCAGGGAATAATATAGTTTACATAAAATATCAAAAATCAGATACCGGTCAGATTGTCCAGAGGACTTCCTGACCGGTATCTTTTTGTATTTATAAAAATACAAGAAAGTCTTAATGTACGCGATAAAGTACAATAAAGAAGCAAACTCCGACGAAAAGCTATCAGAATTGTATTTAATTAAAATCATAAGGGAAATTAATTGACATAACACTCAGGTTTACGTATACTGACAGCGTGGACAGAAAAGTGTCCTAAATAAGTACAATTTACATTTTATTATCTCACTCCAGACTAGTGAGAGATGCGCGGAAATATTTTAGAGAAAGAGGTAAAAGAATGAAAAATTTCGAACAGTGGAATGGCTTTAAGGGCAACCGTTGGAAAGAAAAAATCGATGTACGTAACTTTATTGGAATGAACTATACACCATATGACGGTGATGCTTCTTTCCTGGAAGGACCTACAGAAGCTACAAACAAACTGTGGGGCAAGCTCCAGGCACTTCAGAAAGAAGAACGTGCCAAAGGCGGAGTTCTTGATATGGAGACAGAGGTAGTTACATCTCTGACAGCATATGGTCCCGGATATATTGATGAAGAAACAAAAGACCTTGAAAAAGTTGTTGGTCTTCAGACAGATAAACCTCTGAAACGTGCTTTCATGCCATACGGCGGTATCAAAATGGCAGAGCAGGCTTGTGAAACTTACGGATATAAAGTAAGTGACAAGATCAAAGATGTTTTCCACAACTATGAATTTAAAACTCACAACCAGGGTGTATTTGATATCTACACACCTGAGATGAAAGTAGCACGTCACAACAAGATCCTTACAGGACTTCCGGATACATACGGACGTGGACGTATCGTAGGTGATTACAGACGAGTTGCTCTTTACGGAATTGATTACCTGATCGCAGGCAAAGAGAAAGACTTTGCAGCATGCGACCGTCAGGGTATGAGACGTTATGACTTCCAGCTTCGTGAAGAGATTGCTGATCAGATTCGTGCTCTGAAAGGCATGAAAGTTATGGCTGAATCTTATGGATATGATATCTCCAAACCGGCCAAAGATGCAAGAGAAGCTTTCCAGTGGCTGTACTTCGGATATCTTGCAGCTATCAAAACTCAGAACGGTGCTGCAATGAGTGTCGGACGTATTTCCACATTCCTTGATATTTATATTGAAAGAGATCTTCAGAACGGAACGCTTACAGAGAAAGAAGCTCAGGAGCTTGTTGACCACATGGTAATGAAATTCCGTATGGTTAAATTTGCACGTATCCCTTCTTACAATCAGTTATTCTCCGGTGACCCGGTATGGGCAACTCTGGAAGTAGCAGGTATGGGACAGGACGGACGTTCCATGGTAACAAAGAACGACTATCGTTTCCTGCACACACTGGAAGATATGGGACCGGCTCCGGAACCAAACCTTACAGTACTTTATTCTTCAAGACTGCCTGAGAACTTCAAGAAATATGCTGCAAATATTTCTGTTACAACAAGTTCTGTTCAGTATGAGAATGATGATGTTATGCGCCCGGTATGGGGCGATGACTACAGCATCTGCTGCTGTGTATCTGCTACAGAGACAGGTAAAGAGATGCAGTTCTTCGGCGCTCGTGCAAACCTTGCAAAATGCCTTCTTTATGCGATCAACGGCGGTGTTGATGAGAAGACAAAACAGCAGGTAGGACCAAACTATCAGCCGATCACTTCTGAATATCTTGACTATGATGAAGTAATTGCAAAATATGACAAAATGATGGACTGGCTGGCTCATCTGTATGTCGGAACACTGAACATGATCCACTACATGCATGACAAATACTACTACGAAGCAGCAGAGATGGCTCTGATCGATACAAAGGTTGAGCGTTCTTTCGCAACAGGTATCGCAGGATTCTCTCATGTAGTAGACTCCCTGTCCGCTATCAAATATGCAAAAGTTAAAGCTATCCGTGATGAAGACGGTATTACAACAGATTTCCAGGTTGAGGGTGACTTCCCACGTTATGGTAATGATGATGACAGAGCAGACGAGATTGCAACAACTCTTCTGTCTACATTCCTTGAGAAACTGAAACACATCCATACTTACCGTGATTCCAAGCCAACCACATCTATCCTTACTATTACTTCCAACGTTGTTTATGGTAAGGCTACAGGATCTCTTCCGGATGGAAGAAAAGCAGGGGAACCTCTTGCACCTGGCGCAAACCCATCTTACGGTGCAGAGCAGAATGGTCTTCTTGCTTCCCTGAACTCTGTTGCCAAGCTTGACTATGAAGATGCTCTTGACGGTATCTCCAATACTCAGACAATCAATCCTGATGCTCTGGGACACAGTGATGACGAGCGTTCAGAGAATCTGGTACATGTACTCGACGGATACTTTGATCAGGGTGCTCATCACCTCAATGTAAACGTATTTGGTAAAGAGAAACTGATCGACGCTATGGAACATCCGGAAAAAGAAGAGTATGCAAACTTCACAATCCGTGTATCCGGATATGCTGTTAAGTTCATCGACCTTACAAGAGAGCAGCAGTTAGACGTTATTGCCAGAACCTGCCACGACAGAATGTAATTAATGGATGATGATATAATGGATAATAAACAGATAAAAGGCTATGTTCATTCTTTAGAAAGCTTCGGGTCCGTTGACGGACCCGGAGTAAGATATGTGATTTTTTTAAGCGGCTGTGCTATGAGATGTCAGTTCTGTCATAATCCGGATACCTGGAAGATGAAGCAGGGAGAGCTTTATACGGCAGATGAGCTTCTTAAGAAAGCTTTACGTTATAAGGGCTACTGGGGCAGCAAAGGCGGTATCACTGTAAGCGGTGGTGAGCCCTTGCTTCAGATGGATTTTCTTACAGAATTTTTTAAGAAGGCAAAGGCAGAGGGTGTGCATACGAATCTTGATACCAGTGGAAATCCCTTCACTGATCAGGAACCATGGCATTCCGGATGGCTAGAGCTTATGAAGTATACAGATCTTGTAATGCTTGATATCAAGCAAATTGACGAGCAGGAGCATATTAAGCTTACCGGTCATTCCAATAAGAATATTCTTGCGATGGCGCGGGAACTTTCTGATATGAAAAAACCTGTATGGATCCGTCATGTGCTTGTGCCGGGCGGAAGTGATAAGGATGAATATCTGCACCGGTTAGCTGATTTTATCCATACTCTTTCCAATGTGGAGAGAGTGGAGGTGCTCCCTTATCATACGCTTGGTAAGTTTAAATGGGAGAATCTGGGGCTTTCTTATCCACTGGAGGGGGTTAATCCTCCGACGCAGGAAAGGATTGATAATGCCCGGAAGATTCTTGGAGCTATCTGAGTAAAAATATATAGCTGTCATATCCTCTTTTTGGGGGTATGGCAGCTTTGTTTTTTGTTTAGAAAGGGGACGGACGCGAAGCAGGAGTATAGTCATTCCAGGTGCGGTTTCGGTATCTAAGAGATTCTAAGCCCTCGAAAATCCGCTAAAAGCATGAGACGAAAAGTCCGGAATTACTCGCTATCGCTCAGACAAGGGACTTTTCGTCTCATAACGCAGATTTCTGAGGACTAAGAATCTCTAAGATGCCTGCAAATGCACCTGGAATGACTATACTCCTGCTTCGCTGGTTTTGGTTAAGATATAATACAAGGTGGAGTGTGAATTATAAGAAGGACTTTGTTTATATAAAAATGAATTGAGATGCGAAATATATCCCCCGGGAGGGCTTGTTGGGGGGAGGGTGGATTTGATATAATTTGGGTCATATATGATTATAAATTGCGTGCATGGAGGTTGGCATAAGGTGAAGGATTTATTATCGGAGATTGAGAGTTACTGGACTACCCGGGCTGAGGGGTATTCTGAAGTTAATCATAAGGAATTGAATGGGATGCAGAAGGGGGCATGGCTTGAGGTGTTGAAAGGGCAGTTCCCGGAGAAAGCGAAGGATAAGATTAAGATTTTGGATATCGGAACAGGACCTGGATTTTTTCCTGTTATTCTGGCTGAGGCGGGATATAAGGTGACTGCTGTTGATTATACGCAGGAGATGTTGGATACTGCGAAGAGGAATGCCAGTAATCTTTGTGAGCGGATTTCTTTTTATAAGATGGATGCTCAGAATCTGGAATTTGAGGATGATGTGTTTGATGTTGTGATCAGCAGGAATCTGACATGGAATCTGAAGGATCCTAAGAGAGCTTATGAAGAGTGGTGTCGTGTACTGAAACCGGGCGGAAAGCTTCTTAATTTCGATGCAAACTGGTACGGTTATCTTTATGATGAGGAGAAACGCCTGTCTTATGAGGAAGACCGAAAGAGTGTGGAGAGTGAGCATCTGGATGATCATTACCTCTGTACGGATATTGACAGAATGGAGAAGATTGCACTGCAGATGCCTCTTTCTTCTATTAACAGACCGTCCTGGGACAGGAAATTTCTGAAGGAGAACGGGTTTGAGTCTGTGGCAGTGGATACCGGGATCTGGCAGCGGGTGTGGAGTCAGGAAGAGAAGCTGAATTATCATTCTACGCCGATGTTTATGATCAGCGCTGTGAAGAAAGAGAAAGATATCTGGTCCGAGAATGACGGAACGGATGATTCTGATAGCAGATATGACAGGGAAAGAGATTTGGAGGATGCTGCGTTGTGTACTGCTCCGGGTACGAAAAAGAGCGGATTCCTGAAACTGGGCGGAGGTGAGTTTTCGCTTCCTTATACAGTAATCTGCGGTTCTCATCCCGGAAAGACAGTTCTAATCACCGCTGCGGTCCATGGAGGAGAATATGTGGGAATCCAGGCTGCTGTTGAGCTTGCAGATAAACTAAAGCCTGAGAAGATCCATGGAAGAGTGATCCTGGTTAAGACTGTGTGCAGGAAGGAATTCGAGGAGAGGAGCGGCAGTGTCTGCCCGGAGGATGAGAAGAATCTGAATCGTGTATTTCCGGGAAATCCGAATGGAACCAGGATGGACCGTCTGGCGTATGAGGTGGTTCAGAAGCTTCACAGTGCAGCAGATTATTATATTGATCTTCACAGCGGGGATGATTATGAGCAGCTTACACCTTATATTTACTATGCCGGATGTGCAGATGAAGATGTGGTTCAGATGTCAAGGAAGATGGCAGAGCAGGCAGATGTTCCCTATATGGTAAAGTCTAATGTGGCATCCGGTGGTTCTTACAATTATGCTGCCGCATGTGGCATTCCCAGTGTTCTGATCGAACGTGGCCAGATGGGAGGCTGGAGTCCGGAGGAGGTTCATTCTACAAGAAAAGATGTGCGTAATATTCTGTGTGCGCTGGGTGTTTACGATGGCATGAGAAGTTACAGTAATTATTATCCCATGGAAATTGAAGATGTGCGTTATCAGTCTGCCAGTGTATCCGGGCTGTGGTATCCTGCCAAAAAACCGGGAGATATCATTAAGGTTGGAGAGTATCTTGGCTGTATTAAGGATTATGAGGGAAATATTCTGGAGACAAGTTTATCCGATTTAAATGGAGTGGTTCTATATCAGACGGGAAGTCTTCAGGTTATTAAGGATGGTCCGATGATCGCATATGGCAGTTTCAGCAGAAGAAAGGATGAACGCAAGGAAAAGATCACAAATTACTGGGCGAAAAGAAGCGACAGTTTTATGGAACAGAGAAGAGCTGAGCTTCACAGTGATATGGCTGATAAATGGCTGAAAGAGATCGGGACTTTTCTTCCTGATGGAAAATTAAGGATCCTGGATGTGGGATGCGGTGCAGGCTTCTTTTCCATTCTTTTAGCAAAACTGGGACATGAAGTTACAGGAATCGATCTGACACCGGATATGATCATTCATTCCAGGGAACTGGCAAAAGAAGAGAATGCCTCCTGTACGTTTGAAGTAATGGATGCGGAAAATCCGGATTTTCCTGATGGTACCTTTGATGTGATCGTATCCAGAAATCTTACCTGGACACTTCCGGATGCAGCAAGAGCATATAAAGAATGGATTCGTGTGCTGAAAACGGGAGGAATCCTGATCAACGCAGATGCCAATTATGGTGCAGATGATTTCTCAGATACTGCTGATCTGCCTGCCAATCATGCTCATTTTACAGTAGGCGATGCCATGATGCAGGAATGCGAGGAAATTAAACGCCAGCTTCCTATCAGTTCCTACGTACGCCCTGCCTGGGATCTGGAGACACTGGGAAAACTGGGTATCAATAGATTCTCCATTGATCTGGGTATCAGCAGCAGAATTTATACAAAGAAAGATGAGTTTTATAATCCAACCCCTATGTTCCTGATCTGCGGCGAAAAAAATAAATGTAATAATTGAGAAAAATGAAGCATATATTAAAGGGAGATTTCATTGATGGAGCCTTCCTTTTTTCTTTTTTGCAAGCTAAAATGTTACAAAAATATGAGAAAAGCTTGACAAAATCAATTATATTAAATATAATTTTCTTATAAGTTACAGAAATGTTACAACCATAAAAACCTGTAATTAAAAAAACTCAAGGAATGATAAGTATGAAAGTTCAGAAAAAAGAGTCAAAACAGTCCGGCAATCCGGCGCGGAGTCTGATACTGGTTACAGTGTGTACCTGTACGGCGATTGCGTTTGCAGCAGGCGGCAGAATAGCAGATTTTAATGGAAAAAACAAAGTATATGCAGCTTCTGAAAATAGGGAGAAAACTTTTTCCTCTGATGCTGACGAAACAGATGTACTGCCAACAGGAATTGCAGGAGTAGTATCCGGAATGAATGATACAGCTTCTCCCAAAAAATCAGTCACACGTATCGGAACTTCCTGTGAACAGGTAATGGTCGGTCAGAGAATTAAAGTTATTGAAGATAATATGGCAGAATTCGATGTCAGCTCTTCTATGGAGAGCAGCATCAATGAGTTGGATGCAAGGACAGCGGCTCTTGCAGAGAGTGCCCGGATGATGTCGGATGAGGACTATGATACATTGCTTCATATTGTAGAAGCTGAAGCAGGTACTGAGGATGTCAAGGGACGTATTCTGGTTGCCAATGTGATCATGAACCGTATAAAGAATAAGGAATTTCCCGATACAGTCACAGAAGTGGTATGGCAGAATACCAATGGTGTTCCGCAGTTTTCACCGACTTATGACGGACGTATCAATGAAGTAACTGTTACAGATGAGACAAGAGAAGCCGTCAGACAGGCTCTTGAAGGTGTGGATTATTCAGAAGGAGCACTGTTTTTTATCCAGAAATCTGAAGCTGAAAGCCAGAATGTCTCCTGGTTTGAGAAAGATCTGAAAAGGCTGTTTAAATACGGCGTACATGAATTTTATACCTATCCGGATTCAGCAGAAAGTTCCACAGTATCGTAATAAACGATACTCTTCATATGACTCATTTAACAGGATTGCGGTAATACTGCTCAAAATATGGACATATTCTTCGGGAACAAAAGAATATGTCCATATTTTTGATTTTTTATAGTAATCAATCATAGATACTGTTCACTGGCAATATCCCGCGAGGTGTTTTTTGTGAGCGAAGGTCACAGAAAACCCAAGACATACTGTGCGAATTTATGCGATTAGCATAAATTCTGTGCATCGCGAAGCGTGTTGCTGTGAACAGAGTGAACAGTAATCAATCATAAAAAGACAGAAAAAAGAGAAATAATTTAGGATAGTATTTTGCTAAAGTATATGCTATAATGTGCTCAATTGGCGAAATGAATAACTGTAACTGTTCAGCGGTTTATTATTGCTGCCAATATACTGAACAGTTACGAATAACTTTGGAAAGGCAGGAAATATCATGCAGGTATTATACAAAAGCACAAGAGGAAAAGAAGAAACCGTAACAGCTTCTATGGCTATTTTAAAGGGGCTTTCTGAGGATGGCGGCTTATTTGTGCCGACAGAAATTCCGAAGCTGGATGTCCCAATGGATGAGCTGGCAAAGATGAGCTATCAGGAGACAGCATATGAAGTAATGAAATGTTTCCTTACTGATTTTACAGAAGAAGAATTAAAGAACTGCATCAACAATGCCTATGATGAAAAATTTGATACAAAAGAGATTGCACCGCTTCATGAAGCAGACGGAGCTTATTTCCTTGAGCTGTATCATGGTGCGACCATTGCGTTTAAGGATATGGCATTATCAATTCTTCCACATCTTATGACTACAGCTGCTAAGAAGAATCAGGTAAAAAATGAGATTGTTATTCTTACCGCTACTTCCGGAGATACAGGTAAAGCGGCAATGGCCGGATTTGCAGATGTTCCGGGAACCAAGATCATCGTTTTCTATCCGAAACATGGTGTAAGTCCTATCCAGGAGAAACAGATGGTAACTCAGAAAGGCAACAATACATATGTTGTGGGAATTACCGGAAACTTTGACGATGCACAGACTGCCGTAAAGAAAATGTTCAATGATAAGGAACTGGAAGCAGAACTTGATGCTGCAGGATATCAGTTCTCATCTGCAAACTCTATCAATATCGGACGTCTGGTACCGCAGATCGTTTATTATGTATATGCATATGCATCACTTGTACGTCAGGGCAAGATCAAAGACGGTCAGGAGATCAATGTGGTAGTACCTACCGGAAACTTTGGAAATATCCTGGCTGCTTATTATGCAAAACAGATGGGACTTCCGGTTCACAAACTTATCTGTGCCTCCAATGATAACAAGGTTCTGTATGATTTCTTCCGCACAGGAACTTATGACAGAAAGCGTGACTTTATCCTTACAACCTCACCGTCCATGGATATTCTGATCTCCAGCAATCTGGAACGTCTGATCTACCGCATCGCAGGCGGTGATGCAAAAAAATGTGCAGAGCTGATGCAGTCTCTTACTGCAGGCGGCGAGTATACCATCACAGAAGACATGAAGGCACAGCTTGCAGACTTCTATGGCAATTACTGTACAGAAGACGAAACAGCAAAAACAATCGCAGAAATCTTCAAAGACAGTCATTATGTAATAGATACCCATACTGCAGTTGCAGCAGGTGTTTATGACAAATATGTAAAAGATACCAATGATACCACACCAACTGTCATTGCATCCACAGCAAGCCCATATAAATTTACAAGAAGTGTAATGGAAGCACTTGGAGCAGATACAGACGGTAAGGATGATTTTGCACTGGCTGATGAACTGAGTGCGCTTTCCGGAGTGAAACTTCCACAGGCAGTTGAGACGATCCGCACAGCACCAGTGCTTCATAACCGGGTGGTAGATGCGCCGGATATGCCAAAGGCAGTAAAAGATATCCTTGGAATCCGATAATCGTTACTGTTCACTCCGTTCACAGTAACGTAGCCAAAATTCATTCCAGATTGCCTGCGGCAATGGAATTTTGGCTTGTATGTCTCGGGATTTTGGCATATTCATGCCAAAACACCTCGCGGGATAGTGGTGTGTGAACAGTAACCG
>ERZ791843.761-NODE-761-length-17042-cov-5.98564_pt1 | contig 17042 bp, 5 predicted proteins | sample MGYA00510290_ERZ791843 | MGnify/ENA primary metagenome ERZ791843 (study PRJEB30046, sample SAMN00715254) | human gut metagenome | study: EMG produced TPA metagenomics assembly of the A metagenome-wide association study of gut microbiota in type 2... | reverse complement strand
GATTCTCTTGATGATTTCCATGCAGCACTCGATCAGGCTTCATACCAGACCAGTGCTTCCAGAAAATCTTTAAAAGATACTGAACAGCAACTTAAAGATGTGAATGAGCAGATTCATTTTACCGGACAATATCTGGCATATAAAAATGTGTACGCCGATTATCGTAAAAGCCGAAACAAACAGAAATTTTCTGAAGAACACCGGGCTGAACTTTCCCTGTATGACACAGCCCTCCGAACACTCAAAGCAAAATCTGGCGGGAATAAATTACCTTCTATGAAAGCCCTCTATGCCGAAAAGGACCGGCTTATCGAATTGAGGGATAAGCAACGGGAAGTTTTTTCTAGCCACCGGGATTATGAACGGGAGCTTCGCACTGTGGCTGCGAATATTGACATGATTCTTGGAAAGAATTGCAAGCAGCAACTACAGGATAGAAAAGAGCCAAATTTATAGTTCATATTAAAAAGGGACAGATTACTCCTCTGTCCCTTATAATATGTCTCTATTTTTCTAACTGCTCATACCAATCTTCTGGAAACCCTATATGTCTCAATGATATATCATTCTCATATTCTTCTACAATAGCTTTTAATTCTATCAAGACTTTGTTGAGCCATTCTTTTTTGTCTGGATATAATAATTTTAATACAAGTATTTGTGAAAACAATTTTCTGTTTGGTGATGTTTCTAATTCCCTTGGCATTTTGGGTAATGCGGGAAATGACCAATAATACAGCCTTGAATAATGTGCGCAGCGGTTTCTCAAATCCGTGATACAGCGTAACCAGCTTTTTAAACAGGCCACTGATGTACCATATAATTCTTTTGCTAAATATTTCTGGTCACCAGACTGTAAATCTGCATAAAAGTAAGACAGCATTCCCATTGAAAAAAATTCAACAATAACCCATATAGGAAAATTTCCACCATACTTTTCTTTATGATGCTGAACTACTGATGTACTTTTATTTTCCTCTATACATACATTTAACAGTTTCACGAACTTTTCATGATTGTGCCTATCATTGTAAATAACCCCATCCATATATCCTAAAGCCCCATGAACATGTCCACTGTAATAAGCTAATTGCGTTCTTAAGTATAATTCAACTTTTTCTATATAATTAAATAATACACCACGCAATCTACTGTCAAATTCATAGATTCTTTGAATTCTGTGAAAGTTTATATTTGAAAAATACGTCCCATCCTTTTTCCTAAACGGAAGGAAATAAGCAGATAATCTATAATAATTCGCCTGTTTTAAAAATCCGATACATTCTGTATCATTATCTATAATAAAACCCTTTTCTTTAATAATTTCAACTTGTTGAGCAAAGGTTTTCGGTTTTTTCATTACCTGTACAGTTGCTTCATTATTTTTCAACTTTTCATTTTTAGTTTCACTTGTATTCACCATTATTTCTCCAAAAATAAAATGTCTCCCCATGGGACACATCACTTGCGTGAGAGGTGCGGGGAGTCCTGTTAATATTATGATATGATATTTGAGAGAAAAAATCAACCATTTTTTTATTTTATCATCAAAAATTCCGGCAAAATTTTTTTACTTCTTCTTTCTTTCCATCTCTTCTTCCATCGCCTTCTGTTGCTGTGGCTGTCCTTTGCCTTGACTGGCTATCTTCTTCTGATGATTACGGAGCCGTTTCAGTACCGATCTCCGTGGAGCGTTCTTATCTTTTTTCTTTGGAGTGTTGTTCATCAGTCCGTCAATCATATTATAGTTGGCTTCTTCTGCCATCTCTGCACTGCGAAGATATTCTCCATTATCCATAACCTTCTGCCAGTTTGCCAGCTCTGGTTTCTTCTTTTGTGTTTCTCCAGATTGTGTCTGTCCGGTCTGGGCTTGTGCCTGCATTTCCTGTTGTTTTTGCTGTGCCTGCTCTGCCTGTTGCTGCATGAAATTCTGAATGTTCCGTCTGGCTTCTTCATCAAAGCCGTTGTAACAGTCATTCATAACTACGGTACCTTCTTCACTGAGAATCACATAGGCTGCTCTTGTCCCATACTCCTCATGTTCCATCAGAAACCATTTCTTCTCATTCATTAGGATATAATCCTGGGCAAGCCATGTTCCTTTCTTTCCTTCGATTTCATATCCGGTCGTATCAATGGAAAGTCTGGTATCGGAAGAACTTTTGATTGTGAGCAATTCCGGAATGATGATAAAACCATCTTTGTTGACATAGTAAGCTGTGGTTTTTCCATCATCGGTAATGATGATCACATCGCTGCAACCGATGGAATGACCTTTGAAGTTCTTCGGTCGTTGCTTCTGTAAACGGAGTTTAATATCAGCCGGAGTTTCCCCCGGCTGGATTCTTCCAATGTACACCTGCTGATAGTTTTCTATCTGGACTGTTCTTCCTTCGCTTTTCAGTTTCTCGTAAGAACGGAAACGGACATCCCGGTACTCTGGGGTATCTTTTACCTGATATACTGCACACTGACTTGTACTCATTCTTCGTCCTCCTCTTCCAGTTCCATTTTATATTCTTCCAGATCCATAAGAAAAACTTCATATCCTTCATCGCTCATACAGAACAGTTTTCTTATGGTATTGCAGACAAGCCCGATCATATCTGCATCGCCTTTCAGAAAAGGAATGATATGGTCGATTGCCTCCATCGTGTCATTTCTGTTTCCTTTATCAAACATTGCGGTTACTAAACATTCATCCGCATCAAAGTTCATCGCCAGATCCATCATAATTCCACCTCTCCCTTCTTATGTGTCTTGGATTTCTCCGTTGTTTTATTCTGTTCCTGTGCTTTTGCCCTTGCCTGAAAATCTTTTAAAGACTGCAGCACAGACTTCTTCACTTCACCTTTTTCTCTGCTTGCAGGTTCTGCCTTTTGTGACTGGCTCTGACTTACAGATACCAGTTCCTGCTCTGCCCTTCTGTCTGCCGCAACCGCAAAAGGCTTCTGTCCACTTCCTATTACTGTTTCTGCCGTATGTTCTGTTTTCTGCACCCTTCCATGCTTTTCATCCAAATACTTTTCCATGTCTGCGATTGCTTTCTGCACCAGAGGGCTTTCTTTATAGTGTGGAATCATATCTATCAGATCACGCCGTATCCGGTCTGCACTCATCAACTCATATTCCCCGGAATAATCTTCATCACCATCTTGCAGATCAAATCCAATTCCTTTAATCCCATGCAGTCTCTCTGCTGGGATACTCTCATATATTTTAATGGCTTCTTCTAAAGTGAGGTTGTTATGGTACTCTCCCATGACCGGAAACTCCATGCACTCTGCGACATAAAAACTGATCGTAGCTTCTGGCTGTTCCTGCTCCGGCTGTTTGTCAAAGATAGAAAATCGCTCTGTATCTTCCAGACGGGAAAGTAAAGAACGGGCAGTTATAACATCGCTGTCTATATCGGATTCCTCAGATACCTCAAGCAGCCAGTCTTTGATAGCTTCTGTTTTCTTATTCAAAATATCCTCCGTAAGTTTTTCCACCTGTTCTTCTCTATTTTCAATCGTATCGTTATACTCATAGGTATCAACGTCATAACTAAAATTATCCAAATCCGTAGCGAGCTTTTTAATCTCCTGCTGGTCAAGATATTTTTCAGATTCTTTTATATACTCTGCCAGAGTGATTCGCTCCTCTGCAATCGGATTAATATCCACCTTAATTCCTGCCATTGCTATACCGGATTCATTTAAAGCATTGAAAAAGCTATCTTCTCGAATATCACCTTTATAGGAAAGAACCACATCAAGGTCAGAATCTTCCCGGTAAAGGTCTTGTCTGCTTCTGGAACCATACACTCTTGCAGCAAGCAGCTCTACCTCCTGTTCCATTCCCATATCTTCTAATACTGCCTGTGCATGATACAGAACCCCTCTTTCTACTTCTGCTCTGCTCAGGCTATTTAATGCCATTTCATTTCTTCCAATCTCAGAAGTCGCACGAAGTTCCCCCTCCTGCAATAAATCTTTAGAGTGCTGGATCGTCATTTCTTCAAATTCTTTATAATCCACTTTGACACATTCCATATCATCCATTCTTTCACTTTTAAGGATTTCATAAGCAGCTTCCTGAATGGATGCATCTGGATTATCGTAATCCCCACCCTGAATTTCATGCAGATCAGAGTCATAAAAAATAAACGAATATCCTTCTTCTGTTACCTGTATGGTCAGATACCCTTTACTCCTGGTAAACTGCATTGCGATTCCTTCATAGGTTTGCATTGCTTCTTCCCTGCGAAATCCTTCAAAAATACTTGCCGGGCAGTTCTTTTCTAATTGTATCCGCTGCATCTGTTCTTCCTGAACTTCTTCCACATCTGCCATCAGTTCTTCATAATCCACTACTTTTGCATCTTCCAGTGAGTACCCTTTATCTTCTAAAATATCACTGGCAGCTTCATCTACATAGATTGTCGGATTGTCATAGATTCCTCCATCATCCTCCTGATAATCTTCATGGTAAAACGTATAGTCATAGCCATCTTCTGCGGTCTGGATTGTAAAATATTGTTTTCCAATCTGATATGCAATCTGTACCTCATTCCAGTCCAGCATGTTTTCCATTTTATTTACCGCTTCATATATTTCTGGATTCAGCCACCCTCCGATCTGTTCATACGCATGGGTCAGCCGATCTATCCCGTTTTCACATCGGATAAAATCCATGCTTTCCTGCATTGTTTCCGTATTCTGGATACCAAGCACTTTTTCCTGATGATTTGGCAGGCGTAAATATTCCTGCATCGCTTCATCCAGTGATTCATACCGGTTTACTTTTACTACACCCTCTGCATTTACATCTTCCATCACATAAAAATTATCAACGTAATGGATCTCTGGCATTTTTAACTTTATGCCTTCCGGCAGCTTCACCTCACTGACTGCATGGAAATTAAACCGGACATCCGTTCCAGATTCATTTTTTCCTACTATCGTTTCTTCCCAGGTATCTTTCTGTACTGCCTGTATTTCTTCGGTTGTAAGTGTCTGTCCACTCCGCAGGGTTACAGCAGAATCTTTCGGGAATTCCGACAAATCATAGAGTGTTGTTCCATTTTCCTGCAAATATTCTGATACAGCTTCTAACGCTCCTGCATCAAACCCATTCCACAAGTCCTCCGCTACAAGCTGTCCATTTTCTGCTACGATAATGCCTGCCACATCGGAGCCAAATTCATCATGTTCCATTAAGAAAAACTTCTCCCCGGCATATTCCTTTTCATCAACCGTATGCCATGTCCCGTTATGTCCTTCTGCTTCATACCCTCTTGTCTCTGCCGTGATCGTCACTTCGTTTTCTCCTATCGCCTGTTCTATCCTCTGCATCCGGATCTCAGCTCTTGCCATGTCGATAAACCCATCTAAAACTGCCGGGTGGCTTTCGATCACATAATCCAGGTTCAGATTTCTGCCCCGGCTGATATTTTCCGGGACTTCGATATGCTCCGCCCAGTCTTTGTTCTGTCTGGAAAATCTTCCATCATGGGAAAGTTCACGGATGGTATTTGCCATAACAAAATTCATACGTTCTTCCCCGAAGCGTTCCACGACTTCTTTTGCCGCATCCTGCTTTAAGTGCAGCCCGTCAAAATTCTCCCGGATGGCTTCTTCGATTGCTTTCTTACAGTCCAGGTTTAACTTTCTGGAATCCAGATAAGCATCCACATCCCGTTCTCCCATTGCCTGTTCCAATGTTCCTTTATAAACTGGCGGATATGCCCTGACGGAATTATGTTCCAGCATGTTCATTCTCTGCTGGACAAACTCCGGAAGTTCCTGAAATCCAAAAGAATCTACATAATAGGCTGTGATCTCTGCACCCCTGTTTATCACGATCACATCACTTACCGATAAGGAATGGCCACGGAAATCTTCCGGTCGGTCAATGTTAAAGCGTTCAAAAATATTGTCTAACGTGATCGTTGGCATCCACGGTGCTGCATAAACCATCCGGTAATCCTTTCCGTCAATGGTATAGCCCAGACTCTCTGCGGATTCCATTCCCATAAACTGATAGGTATGCTCATCTCCACTATCCATCTGATAAATGGCAAACCTTCCGCTTTCTCCATGCAGAAGAAGTGTCTCATCAATCTTTTCTGCACTCTGCTGTTCCAGTGCTTCCTGTTTTGTGGCAGAGACTTCTCTTTCTTTCTGGACTTCCCATTCTGTTTCTGTGATTCCAAAGATACCGTCATATCCAAGGATCTCATTTTCCGTCTCTACAAGCACCTGTTCTGCCCGTGGTGGATTCTCTGGATTTCCATGTAAGATGTAAATTTCTGCCCCTCCACGGTATAATTCATATGCCCGGTCTTTCGTAAGCGGAAGCATATGGTCTAATTGGATTCCTGCCTCGTGCATTTCGGTAAAACCGATCATGCCATCCGGAAAATTGTCAATCTGTGCCTGTGTTTCGTTCATAAGGCTTCTCGTATATTCACTTTCCGGTCTGCGGATTGCGGTCATCATACGGTTCACCAGTCCAAGCACTTCGTCTTTGTCATCCATCTTATATGCAAAATTCACAATAAGATTTTTCTGGGAATCTGTAAAATCTCCCGTATTGGCAGCTTCTGCCGTTTCGATTAGACGGTGGGCATACTGCATGGCTGTTTCTTCTGCAATCTCCGGTTCCTTTGCTGGGAAGTTCACTCTTGCTGCCTGGATCACTTCATACACCAGCTTTGAACCGGCTTCATCGTAAGATTCCCTCATATCCCATACCAGGTCATTCAGTCTTTCCACCTGTCCAGGGAAGGTTTCTGCATATTCATTTACAAATGCCTTTTCATTTTCCGAAAAAATATTTCTTGGAAACTCTGCTTTTTGCACCAGCATCTCTGCCTGATCTTTCGGAGAAAGGTCAGAAAAATAAGTAACGCCTGTGTCAGCATCATATTCCACATCATAAAAATCAATCGGATAGTTCTCTCCGTGCCCACTGCTATCATAGAGTGGTGTGACGGCAGCACCTTTTTCTTCCAGAAAACTTTCCAGTGGTTTCTCATTTTCCTCTATCTCACCACTTTCCAGAAGGCGGACGTATTCCCCCACATTCTGCTCTAACTGTTCCCTGCTCATGTTTTCGATCAGATCATAAGTAAACTCGGAACCCATACTGCCTGAAAGATGCAGAATTAAATCTTCCTTATGAAAAGTATCCCGAACTGGTCTTTCCATTTCCAGCTCGTGCATCTGTGTCTCGATATTCTCAATGACTTCCGCAGACGTTTTCCGGATGGTATCCATAGATGCCCGGAGTGCTTTCATATCCTTGCTTTCACACCAGCTGGCAATATAGGTAAAAGAGTATTCGGAAGTATCCAGACCAAAGTGGTTGCAGACAATATAGGCAATACTTTCTGCTTCCACTTCTTTGGTTGTCCGGTCTTTTAAAATCCCTTCCGCATCCATTACCTCCCGGTCATGCAGCAATGCGTGGCTCACTTCATGGACTCCAGTTTTCATCGTCTGGACATTACTCATATTTTCCTGAATCGCTATATATTTTTCTGTCTGATGATAATACCCCTTTGCTTCCCCTTCTATCTCCATCATGCGGATTGGCACAGGAGAAATGTTCTGCAATGCTTCCATGAACGTGTCATAAAACTGTACGCTCCCGGTAAGTTCCGGTATTTCCAGTTCTGCCATCGGCTCTCCCTCTGTCTGGCTGACATCAAATACCGTTGTCACACGGAACCTTGGAATAACCATCTCCACAATCTCTGTTTCCGGCTGACCGTCATCCCCGATCACTGGCTCTTTTGTTACAGGGTCAATCTTTTCAATCTCCTGTTTCTCACGGATGGGTGCCGGTGCGATGATCTGGATTCCTTTTTCCCCTCTCTTTACATGGCGGTTAAACTTCTTCTGCCACGCCTGATACCCTGCCACCAGAGTAGCCTCCGGTTTCTGCATGGTGATCAGAAGGGTGTTATTAAAACTGTAATTATGGAACTTGGACATGGTATTCAGATATTCGGTATATCTCTCCGAAGTAAAGATTTCTTTTACTCCCTGCTCCAGCCGTTCCGATATTTCTTTTAACTGTTTTTCTATATTATTTGCCATAAACAAACCCTCCATTTTATTTCCCGCCAGAGAAAACTCTGACGGGAAATCTTTTATAATTCCTGTTCGTGTTTTTTCTTTGCAGTTTTCTGTACAGATGGCTGTTCCGCTGTATTCTGCTGTGCCTTCTCCTGCTTTAAGCGTTCCAGAATAGATGGCTTATGGATTCTGTCTGCTGTTTCCGGAAGTTCTTTTTCTTCTACAGCATCCCTGCTATCTGTGCTGCTTCCTTCTCTGCCAATATCCTCATCTGCCATAATCGTCTCATTGCCCTTTTCATCCATGTTCAGCAATGCATTTAACTCGGATAACCGTTCCATCTTTTCATTCAGCTCTGCTTCTTTCGGGAATGGTTTCTTTACCTCTTCCTGTGCAGTAGCAAGCTGCTGTTGTACGGTTTCCAATTTCTGCTCACTTTCCGTCAGCTTCCTGTCAATGGAAGAAAGGGTGTTATGGATACGCTGCATATTTCCTACCGGGTCTTTTCCGATCTCCAGCTTATAAGAGCATTTTCCTTTGATCGTCAGTTCAAACGCATTGGAGAACATATTGTAGGAAGCAGATAACGTAAACCCATGATATTCCCCAACCTTTCCGCCGGTGCTGACGGTTTTTAAACCTGCACAGGCGGCGATCAACGCTTCGCCTGCTTCTTTCTTATCTTCATAAAGGACATTCCCTACCGTCATGGCAAACGTGTCATTATCCTGTAAATCCACGCTTTTTACTACCTGCGAATCCACCTGCATCCCGGCAATCCGCTCTTTCAATGCACTGATCTGTACCGGGAAATTCTTTGCAATATCGGATTCCAGACGGTAAATCTGACTGGTATGGTTTGCCTTTAAGAGTTTCAGCTTACTCACCTGCACATCCAGATCCATTTTTTCTTTAATGTACGGATTACCTGTGGCAAGTGCCTTGATCTCTGCATAGGACAGTGCCGTATCATCCACATCTTCACAAGCCCTGACCGGGGATTTACTGGTCATGATCTGGCTGATGAACTTCTGCTTATTCTCCAAAATCTGCCACATATACGCATCAAAAGTATTTTCCGTCACATACCGGAATATCTTTACTTTGTCATTCTGGTTTCCCTGTCTTAAAATACGTCCTTCCTGCTGTTCCAGATCAGACGGCTTCCATGGACAGTCAAGGTGATGGAGAGCAATCAGTCTGTCCTGTACGTTGGTACCTGCACCGAGTTTTGGAGTGGAACCCATCAGGATTCTCACCTGTCCAGCCCGTACCTTTGCAAACAGTTCCGCTTTCTTTGCCTCCGTGTTGTATTCATGGATAAAAGCAATCTCTTCTTTCGGGATTCCTTTTTCTGTCAGTTTGTTCCGGACATCATCATATACGTTGAAAGTCCCATCTCCTTTGGGTGTGGACAGGTCGCAGAAGATCAGCTGGGTTGTCCGGTCTGCTTTTCCTTCTTCCCATACCTGAAAAGCATTTTCCACACAGGTATTGACCTTGCTTTTTTCCGCATCCGGAAGGAGTTCATTCAAAAGCCTTTGGTCTAACGCACACTTTCTTCCGTCGTTGGTTATCTTGAGCATATTATCTTCTGTCGGATTCACAAGACCACCTCTTACACTTTCGGCACGTTCTGAAAAAGCACTGACCATTTCCTGCTGTTCTTCACTTGGCTTCAAGACTTCATTGATAAACTCTGCTTCCGGTACAGGAAGATTCAGCATATCAGAAGTCTGAATATCCGCAGCTTCCTTAAAAATGGAAATCAGCTCCGGAAGATTGAAAAAACGGGCAAACCGTGTTTTCGCACGATAGCCCGTTCCTTCCGGTGATAATTCGATTGCGGTTACTGTCTCCCCGAACGTTGCCGCCCAGGAATCAAAATGTCCCATGCCCATACGCATGAGTGTGTCATACTGGAGATAACGCATGATAGTGTAAAGCTCGGTCATACTGTTCGATACGGGAGTACCTGTAGCAAAGGTAATCCCTCTGCCGCCGGTCAGTTCATCCATGTACCGGCATTTCATAAACATATCCGAACTTTTCTGTGCGTCCGTCTGTGAGATACCCGCCACGTTCCGCATTTTTGTATACAAAAAAAGGTTCTTAAAACTATGGCTTTCATCCACAAACAGCCGGTCTACGCCCAACTGTTCAAAAGTTACTACATCATCCTTTCTGGTCTGGTCATTGAGTTTCTTCATCCTCGCCTGCAGACTCTTCTTTGTTTTTTCCAACTGCTTGATGGTATAATTCTGTCCTGCCTGATGTGCCGCTTCTTCAATGGAGAACGTAATATCTGCAATCTGATCTTCCAGCATGGCAATCTGCCGTTCCCTTGAAAGAGGGATTTTCTCAAACTGTGTATGTCCAATGATCACGGCATCATAATCCCCTGTCGCAATACGGGAACAGAACCGTTTTCGGTTTGCCGGCTCAAAGTCTTTCTTCGTTGCCACCAAGATATTTGCTCCCGGATAGAGACGTAGGAAATCACCGCCCCACTGCTCGGTCAGATGGTTTGGCACAACATAAAGATTCTTCTGTGAGAGTCCCAGCCGTTTTGATTCCATACCAGCTGCGATCATCTGGAACGTCTTCCCTGCTCCTACGCAATGAGCCAGAAGGGTGTTATTTCCATACAGCACATGAGCCACTGCATTTTTCTGGTGCGGCATCAGGGTGATCTCCGGGTTCATGCCGACAAACTGAATATGGCTTCCATCATATTCCCGTGGACGGATGCTGTTAAATCGTTCATTATAAATCTTACAGAGATCTTCCCGTCGGTGCAGATCTTTAAATATCCACTCCTTAAATTCCTCTTTGATCAGCTCCTGCTTCTGCTGTGCCAGCATTGTTTCCTTCCGGTTTAATTCCCGGTGTTCCCCCTCGGCATCCTGTACCGTGTCATAAATCTTGGTATCTCTAAGGTTTAAGGCATCTTCCAAAAGACGGTAAGCATTGGCTCTCTGTGTTCCATATGTGGAAGTGACAAGGGCATTTCCGTAGCTGTCCACATTCTTTCCCATAACATTCCACTGTCCGGTCACTTCGGCATACTGGACTTTGACCTTGCTCCCTACATAATATCTTGGTGTATGGAATGTTTCTGCCATGAACCGTGTAATGTAATCCTCGGAGATCCAGGTTGCCCCAAGTCTTGCTTCAATCTCTGATGCATCCAGATCTTTTGGCTGTACCTGCTCCAAATACTGCACATTCACCTGATATTCCGGGTGATCTTCTGCAAACTGTTTTGCGATCTGCAGTTTCTCCCTCACATTTCCAGAAAGATATTCGTCCGACGGCTCCCATTTTTCACCGATCGGATTCTTAAAGATCACCCCTGCCAGTTCTTCTGTAAGCTCCTCTTCTGTTTTCCCTGAAAGCTGTGCCATATAGGAAAGGTCAACACCTGCCCTCTCACCAATGGAAACAGCAAGGGCTTCACTGGCAGTATCCACAGAAGTCACCGTTTCTGCCCGGCGGATCGTCCTTTTGGTAAAAATATCCGCTTTCCGTTTCAGTTCTCCCTTATCATCCAGAAATTCCAGAGAAGTCAAAAGACAATAGCTGCTGTCCTGACTAAATGCCCGCTTATTGGCATTGCTGCTGATAAGACCATATTTTGCTGTAAAGGTATCGTATTCTTCATTGAGTTTTCCCTGCAGCTTTGTGATCTGTTCATCGCTTTCCTCTTCCATCTGGCACTGGATCAGTTCATTCGTAATATCACGGATGTTCACCAGCCCTTTAACACGTTCCGCTGTCATAGCCGGAAGATCCATGCGGTTCATCACAGAATTTTCCCGGTAATAGACTTCATCATTCACTACGGTAAAACTGAAATTCTTTACATTCGGGTCTGCCGGGATAGAGACAACATCCTCCTCCAACTCTGTATCCGAAAGTTCCAGTTCCGTGATCGTACCATGGATATTCTGGACAGCTTCTTTTAATTGTTCTTCTAAGGTAATTCCTTCTTTTGGTTTTACGGTCACTTCCTGCTTTCCGTACTGGGTACTTTCTGTAGTAAAATCACCAAGCACCATTTCCGGATGCTCTGCAAAATAAGCATTGACCGAATAGCCTTCCGGTGTTTCCTTTAAATTTAACCATTCCGGTTCCTCAATGGATGCCCTGTCCCTTTTCTGGAAAAACAGAATATCAGAAACAACGCTGGTATTGGCATTTCTCTGGAACGCATTATTCGGTAATCGGATGGCTCCAAGCAGTTCTGCCCGGTTTGCGATATACTGTCTCACTGCCGGATTCTGCTTATCCATCGTTCCACTGGAAGTTACTACTGCAACTACGCCGCCTGGACGCACCAGATCAAGGGATTTTGCAATAAAATAATCATGGATCATAAAATGATGCCGGTCATATCTGCGGTCACTGACCTGATACGCCCCAAATGGAACATTGCCTATCACACAGTCAAAAAAGCTGTCCGGATAACTGGTTTCCTCAAATCCCTGTACTGCAATCTTGTTTTTCTGGTAAAGCTGTTTTGCGATTCTTCCCGAAACCGGGTCGAGTTCCACACCGTACATATTGGCTTTGCCCATACTCTCCGGGATCAGTCCCATAAAGTTACCGACACCACAGGACGGCTCCAGAATATTTCCCTGTTTCAGTCCCATATTTTCCAGTACTTCATACATACTTCGGATCACGGTCGGGGACGTATAAAAAGCATTTAAGGTCGATGCCCTTGCTGCACTGTATTCTTCCGGCGATAAAGTATTCTTTAATTCCAGATACTCATTCGCCCAGCTGCTGTTACTCTCCTCAAATGCCTGTGGGATACCACCCCAGCCAACATAACGGGATAAGATTTCCTGTTCTTCGGGTGTTGCCAGACGTTCTTCTTTCTCCAAAGTCTGTAACAAATGGATGGCTTCCATATTTGCTTTATACTTTGCTTTCGGACCGCCTGCTCCAAGGTCATTATCCTGAATCCGAAAGTTATGCGGTTCTGTTACAATCTTTTCTGCTTCCGGTTTCAAATATGGCTGGAATTCTCCTTCATATCCAAACAGTTCATTTTCTCCGGGAATATAATTGCGTCCGGTTTCCAGGCACCGGAACACATCGGCAGTTGGTGCATTGCTGACTGCATAAAACTCATCATACGAATATTTAGGGAAATCTTCTGTATGATAGGTCGACAGATGAAGTTCTGTATTGGAACGGGTCTGTGCAACCAGATCTTTTCCCTCTAGTCCTTCCGGCAATACCCCTACTGCTTCAAAGTGATACCCCTGATACTCAAAAACACCCTCATCCCAGGACTCTGCCAGTTCTTCTGCGGTTTTAGCTGTTGTCTCTTCTTCTGGTTCAGTTGGTTCCTGTCCCTCAGAATCTTTCGTTGTTTCCTGTTCCTGACTTTCCAGAATAGATTCTTCGGCAGTAACCTCTTCCTCTTCTATTTCCTCCACATCTGACATATCGACTACGGTCGGTTCTGCCACTGCCTTCGTATCCAAGAAATCAAACATGGTCATCTGGTGCCCTGACGGTTCTGTAAAGAATGGTTCTGCTTCTGGTGTCGGGAATATCGTATAGGTTCCTTCTGCATACTGATGAAGTTCCGAAAGAAGTTCTGTTTTTTGCTGATAGTTTGTCCCATACGCTTCAAAATCCAATGGAAGAGCTGCCAATGCTGCATCCATATTCTGTAACAGTTCTTCTGTCTGCTCTGGATTCTCTAAAACTGCCATCATTTCTTTTCTTGGTTTTTCCCAGAAGAAGTCCTCCGTAAATGGTCTGTCCATCTCTTCCGGAAGACGGTCATAAAAACGGAGTACCTTATTTGCCATCTGCTCCCGTTCATATTCCGGCATACGAGCATAATCTTCTGCCTGCAAGAACTGGTCATTCTTTATCAGATAAGCTACTCTATTTGCAACTTTATTCCAGGATAATATAATTGACGTATATGGATTCCCATAAGCACCTCTTGCAAGAAATAATCCTTTTCCATCATAGTTTGCGTGTGAATCATCGGCACCAGACAGTGCATGACTGCTTCCACCGATTCCATACTGTTCCTTGATAAAACCTGTCCTCGATCTTTCATCTTCATGCAGCAGATAAAAGGAATACGTCCTAAGCCTGCCCTGCGAATACGCTCCACCTCCTGCAAGATAAGCATCAATCTCATCCTGTGTAATGAACATCGGATGTTCTTTCCAGGCAAAGCCATCCCTAGCCTGATAAGGAATCACCTCATCCGCAAACTTCTGAAACTGCTTTGAGATATTTATAGGATTATAATGATGGAAACGCATAATAGAATGATTTTCTTCATAGGCTTCTGCCAGTGCATCCAGTCTTTCATTCAGTTCCGAAAGCCACTGTGGATCTTCCAGCTTTTCTTCCAGATAATCCGTGATCTCCGGATAGATACTGTGAAGATGTGGTAAATCCTCCTCATCAAAAACAATCTCGGCTACCCCTTCTGCCATATCCCCTTTCATATAGGCAAGAGCCTGTGCATGTTCTTTTACTGCATTGTTTCTTGCTGCATCCAATACAGACTGCGGTGCATATTCACCCTGGTCTAAAAGCTGATGGATACGTCCGCTGACATCTTCCCATGATAAAAATGCCTTATCTAAAATCTGGTCTGTGACCGTATGCCCCACTACGATCTGCATCCCGGTTTCATCAAACCAGACCGAATATTCACTTCCATCAATCTGAAAGCCTTTTCCACCTTTGCGGTATTCACGCTTCACAAACTCCGTATATTCCTCCGGGGCCTGTTCGCTCATAAAATTATAGATGATACGAAGTTGACTGCCCGCCCGGTTTCCTCCTGTCCGTAAAATATCATCGACAACGCTTTCTGGAATCGGGATTTCTCCGGCATAAAGGGCTGCTGCTCTTTCCTCGATCTGCCGTCTTTGTTCATTTGCAGTTGGATATTCGGGCAAAGATAAAGCAGAGGCAATTTCTTCCTCTGCTTTACTCAGTCCATCTTCTCTTGTATCTTCAACTAGCTGTATACCAATTCCGTCAAGATGCTCTCTTCCGCTGTTGCCATCAGTGCGTTCATATGTGCTGTCCAGGCCATCGGGTCTGCTTCCTTGTCCGGTGCCGGATGGTTCTTCAGCAATTTCTCCATCTGGCTGTCCATCCTCTCCTGTGCTGCCTTCTCGATTTCTGCCAGATGGCTGTTCAGCTTTCCTGTCAGGAACAGGCTCTGATAAAGGCTGTTCTTGTGTTCCTTCAGGAATCTCCTCCGAAGCATCCCGTATTTCCCTATCGTCACTTCTTCCTCCTCTACGGTCAGATTCGGAAACAGGTAATCTCCCTTGCGATGATATGTCAGTTCCATAATCGGTTCCTCCTTCATTTTCAATATTTTCTTCTTTTTTCGTTTCTGCATCACGGTTTTTAGTTTTACGCATTAACGTGATAAAGTTATTATAATTCCTTTCATTGGAATTTTCAACCTCTTTTCTCGCTTCTTCCAGAGAAATTTTATGTACGGTCTTTCCAATATCAATCAAAATACTCTCACTGAGCTGGCTTGCCGCATTTCCAAGGAAGGCAAGAACAGACAGACGGTTATAATCTGTGATATGCATGAAGTCCTCTTCTTCCAGAAGTTCCATCGGGTCAAGCCCACATCGCCTGGAAAGCAGATAGTAAACACTGTCTGTTGCCAGCTGACGAAAATCACTGCGGATCGTCACCTCATCCAGATCTTCCAGATAAGTACCTTCTACAGCATATTCCAATCCGTCCAGGTATTCCTCCAGATTATCACTGACCATTTCCCTTGCGACTGCCATCAATGCATCCTGCAAAGTTGCTGTATCTTTTTCTTCCAGAGCATAGACCTCTGCCAGATGGGTGAGGATCTCTTCTCTCTGGTGTTCCTGCATCTGCCACAGATACGGGCTTCTGCCCCCGGCTACCATGTGGGTATCCGAAATATCAAACACATAACGGAGTCTGGTATGCTGCCCTGTTTCATCAAGCAGGGCGATTCCCCTTGCACCACGGTTCACCCATCGGAACATCTTTTCATTCCATAATTCCAGTGATGCACAGGCCGTTGCTTCCGGATGCTGTGCATGGATCAGAAGCTGGTCTGAAAAAGAATAACGGTATAACCTTGATGCTGTGTTCATATAATCCATCCAGTCTCTGGGGGAACCGCTCACTGATACAGCATGTTCCTGTGCCAGATCCCGGATGTCCTGTAATTTCGACATATCGCTTTACCTCCTTGTCTTATTTCTTCTTTAGGAATTCCAGATGGAATCTCGGCTTGCCATCCTCCAGTGTGAGTAACAGATCTGCATCAAATTTCATATCTTTCTTTTTAGAATACAGACCTTTTACATGGGTACAAGCCTTATCAAGAAGTTCTCTTGCCATCTTTTTATCCAGATTTTTCCCCATGCTTCCCAGGAAACGGTTTTCTTTCCAAAGGGCAAAATCACACTGACGGTTTGAACAGTAAAAATTCTGTTTCCCCTCGAAAACATCACAGCCACAGACCGGACATTTGCCGATCACTTCCCTCTCCGTCTGGAATCTCCTGCGTTCCTCTTCTGGTATCTCCCTGCATACCTCTAAAATCTTACTTACAAGAGAAGTAATCTCTCCCATAAACTGAGTATCTGTAATCTGTCCCTTTTCCATCATCAGCAGCTGGTTCTCCCATTCTGCAGTCATTACTGCTGATTTCAGATAAGCCGGCATGACATTCACCAGTTCCCTGCCCTCTGTGCTTGGCAAGATCTGCTTTCCTTTTCTGACTGCATAGCCGGAAGAAACCAGTTTTTCAATGATACCTGCCCTGGTTGCCGGAGTCCCCAGTCCTTTCTTCTCTGTCTCCGAATCAAAGTCTTTATTCCCTGCGGTTTCCATAGCGGCAAGGAGGGTATCTTCATTGAATGGTTTTGGCGGGGAAGTAAAATGCACTGTCTTTTCTGCCTT
>ERZ791843.739-NODE-739-length-17514-cov-4.94072_pt1 | contig 17514 bp, 14 predicted proteins | sample MGYA00510290_ERZ791843 | MGnify/ENA primary metagenome ERZ791843 (study PRJEB30046, sample SAMN00715254) | human gut metagenome | study: EMG produced TPA metagenomics assembly of the A metagenome-wide association study of gut microbiota in type 2... | reverse complement strand
CTACTGTACACAAGAAAAACATTACCGTTTTAACGCCTGAAAACAAAAAAGAACAGCCGATATATATATACTCGAACTGTTCTTCTACTTCCGAAGTCCACGCAGCATTGACATTACTGTTTCCTGCTCATTTGTACTCAGATCGTTCCATATCCCTAGAACTTTTTTCTATTTTTCTGTCAGATTCTCTGAATTACCTTCCTGAAAAAACTGCGATAATGTCACGCCCAAAGCTGTACATATTTTTTCAAGTGTTTATGGATCGATAGTTTCTTCTCTTTTCCTATCATTGTCTTTTTCTCTGTTATTGCCTTTCTTTCAGCTTTCCCCGCATCCTTAACTACTGTATTTGCTTCAACGCCAGTTCTTGGCACAGCTTCTCTGCTCTCATTCTTTTCTGCTATCTGCTGTTCTTCCTTATTAGGAAGAGACGATGCAAGATACTTTTTGATATTTTCTCCGCCTTGTAACGCCTGCTCACAATCCTCTGGATAATAGGGAAATGGAATCTGATTGATTGTCAGATAATCAGGATTGTGTTCCAGCATTTCACCCGTAACCGGATCATAATATCCATTTTTAAAGTTAATCCACCGCACAGGCTGTTTATTTAGTTCATATGCCTCTCTGTAGACTTTTGGCTGTGTGATCAGCAGATTATAGATTCTTTTGATCACTCCACTCTGTACCTGATCTCGATAAATCAGCTTCTGAATACGATATTTCATTCTTACCCCATCATGGTCTTCCAGGAAAACGCCATGCTCATAATAATACGGTATGATTCCTACCACAAAAAACCGAACATTGCCAGAGGGATTTTATACCCTTTTGACAGGTTAATTGAGTGATGTTATAGCTGCATGGATCAATTTTTAGATTCATGGTACAGTTATCAGTTCAGATACTGTTCCGTGAATAATTCAGGTTTAAGTTCTTTTTTTGACATTTTCACGGATTTAATTCTGCTCCACTGGAAAATCCTTCCCTCGCCTTCCTCTGTCAGAGATTCTGTCATATCCCTTTTCATATACTTTCCACAACAAATACAGAAAACAGGAACCCCCTCCTGCACAAACCGTTTTCCCGCCAAGAATCATACCTTCCGTCTGGGATACCGTCTTCGGAAGCATCAGATACAGCTTAAATTCTGCCACAGCCTGATCCACCTTTTCTTTCCAGAACCCAAAGTCAGACCACCTTGACGGAATCCATCCCTCCGGCCAGGTCAGATGTGTAAAAAGAAGCCAGACCACCGTCCCTGCCATTACACTGTACAGCAGGTTGCAGAACCAGTACTCTGTATCTTTCACTGTATAGTTCTTTTTTTCTCTGCTTATTTCCGTCCACAGACTGCCAGAAAGAACCGCCGGAAGCAGCAGTAATGCCGCCAGTCCTGCATTTTTCGGTAAAGTCGAGGATACCACAGTTCCCTGAAGTCCGTATTTCATCAGAAATCCGTTCACTGTACTTTCTTCGGTTTCTCCATTTCTCCTTCTGATAAACAAACGATTATAAAAAAGTTCCGTCTCGGTATCATCCGCAGAAGCCGCCCCGAAAACCAAAATTTTCTGCCCCCAGTCCGCAACTTTCCTGACAGTATAAGTACGTCCCTGAAACAGAATCTGACCACCCGGAACCTTATTGCCAAAGAGCTCCCAGGCAGTTGTACCATCAATCACGCAACCATCCGGATCACCTTCTGTCAGAGCTGCTGCCTGCCAGTCATACCCTGCGGGATTTCCCTTAAGATACACAGTCATCGCCTGTGCCCGCCGGTTTCCTTCTTTCGCAGAAATCTCCCTCAACCCTGCATCTGCATAAAAACATACATCATAAGGCTTCTCACTTTTTCTTTCCTGCTTCAGGATATTTTCTGCTCCTTTCCTGTCAGGATAAGCTGCGGACAGAAACACCGATACTGCTGTATCATTTCTGATCTGCACATAATTATAGACTCCCAGAAAATAAATACAGAAAATAATCAGCCACACAGTCAGAGTACCGGCTTTCCTTAAAAAGGCACTCTGACTTCTGACACTCATTCCTCCAGCAGCCTGATCCGGCTGCCGCTGCTGATCTCTCTGTCACTGGAAGTCACGATTTTCTGGTCACTTGATAAATCCCCGTTCTCCAGCGCAGCAGTGGAAGAATTTTTATCTTTCACATTCACATACGTTTTTCGCGCTACCAGTACCTCACCCAGGACGGTGTTCTGTGTATCTGTCACATAAACATAGTATCTGCCATTTTCCTCATACAATGCGCTCAGCGGAACACAGACATTAAAAGGACCTGCATCCTGAGAAATTGTAAATTCCGCAGTATCTCCTATGGAAAGAGTTCCCTCCGGTACCTGTACAGAAAGAATGTACTGATTTTCATTACTGCTGTCCTCTTTCACAGACTCCACTTTCGCTCCTGTAATCTCTTTTTCATCCGCACCTTTTAAAATTACCTCTCCGCCACTCTTTATGTATTTCAGATCATCTTTGCTGACCTCTGCCTGAAACCGAAAGGTTCCTTTGGATTCATAAAGGACAACCGCAGCTTCCGCTCCTGTCTGGCTTCCTGTCACTGCACTCAGACTCTTTATCACACCATCACAGGGTGCTTTCACTTTTCCCTTTCGTGCCAGCACTTTCTGCAACGTTTCCAGATCTTTCTGCGCAGTCTCAAGTTCCGCCTGCGTATTCTCCAGCGTGGAATCCGAAGCATCACCGATCTGCGTATCCCGGATTGCCTGCTCTGCTGACTGAAGTTCTCTTCTGCGGCTGAGCATGGCTTCATTGACCGCCTCCTCTTTCGCCCGGATATCATCAATCAATGCCTGCTCCTGAGAATTGTCCTGCGCATTCGAATTGTCGCCGTTTCCTGATGTATTTTTATTCCCTTCGCCATCTGTGCGATCCGTATTTTCGGAATCATCGGAGTTCTCCGGATCATCTGTATTCCCGAAATCGTCTGTATTTCCCGGATCATCAAACTCGCTGGAATCACTGAACTTCTCCTCATCCGGTATCTTATCCTGTACGTCATTCTGCGCCGCATCCCGCTGTGCGTAATAATCCTGAAGCTTCTGTCTGGCTATGGCTGCCTCATTCTGTGCCGCCTGCACACTGTAATTTCCGCTGGAAACCGCACTGTTATAATTTTCCTGTGCATCTGAAAACTCATTATTTCTCTTCTGCTGATTCACAGACTCTGCACTGATCAGATCATTGATCTTCCCCTGCAGAACATCTATGGCATCCTGTTTTTCCTTTATGGTTTTTTTTAGATATTTTACAGAAAACTTCAGCAGCGCATCCCCTTTTTTCACATTCTGTCCTTCCTGCACATAAACCTGCTCCACCTTCTGTCCCTCCTGGGTAAAAACTGCCCGTTCTCTGGTTCCCATCACTTTACCTGTGCCGGTCACCTCATGCGTGATCACCTGATTCTGAGCTGTTTTTGTCTCTACCTGTGCTACATTCACCGAATCTGCCGCCCTGGACAGAAAAGTAAATAAAAGCATCAGGGCAAAAAATCCTGCCAGAATTTTTATCAGTTTTATTTTCTTCATAGATAAATCCTCTCGTTTCTGTCGCTCTATTCCTTGATTGCCGTGGATATGATCCCTTGTTCCAGATAATCCTGCCCTGCCAGAAAAACGATCACTGCCGGGATCAGAACCAGAACAGATACCGCAAATGCCTTTCCTGTCTGGGAGATATCGATCTGTGGAAGGTACAGAGACAGCGGCCACAGACTTTTGGTCTTCAGAAATGCCATTGGCTGTTCGATCAGATTCCAGTATTCCAGAAATCCCAGAACCAGTGCCGAAATGATACCCGCAGAACCCAGAGGGATTCCGATTCTGATAAAAATAAGCAGCTCACCCGCCCCGTCCAGCCGCGCAGATTCCATCAGTGCCTCCGGAATACTCTCAAAGAAACGATACATGATAAAAACCGGAAACGTGGAAAAGGCCGCCGGAAGAATAATCCCCCACAGATGATCCAGAAGTTTCATCTGATCCAGAACCAGATAATTACTGAGCATCATTACCTGAAAGGGCATCATCATCAATGCCACATAGATCATAAACAGCAGATTTTTTCCCGGAAAACGATATCTGGCAAATCCCCACGCTGCCGGTACTCCCACCAGGATCTGCCCTGCCAGAACTCCGACAGTAATCTTTACGGAATTCCAGAACATCACAAAAAACTCCGGAGAATCCAGCAGGACTTTCACATAGGATCTCAGCGTCGGATAAAGTGGAAGTACTCTCCAGAATACATAACTGACTGCCTGACCGGAAGCAGATCCACTGTCTGCTGTCAGTACCGCCCCCAGAAGATCATTTAATTCCTTCTGCCCCATCAGTGATCCTGTAACTGAAAAAAATACCGGAAATATTGCCACCAGTGCAAGGAGTACAAGGAGCAGGCTTCCTATCTTCCTGATACGGAATATCTGCATAACTTTTCTCATTCTGCCCCGCCTTTCCCCCAGGCTTTCCACAATCCCAGGATCAGCAGAAAAATCACCAGTCCGGTCACCACTGCCACAGCCGACATCTTATCCAGCGACAGGTCCCTATACCAGTTGTTAAACAGATGCTGAAGCAGATACATTTTTTCCTGCGGATAATCACCGGCCACCAGATATGCCTCACGGAAAACCTTAAATGCATTGAGTACAGAAAGTACCACGATCGTAAAAAGGGACGGGAGCAGATTCGGGAGTGTGATCTTCGTAAAACATTTCCACTCCCCTGCCCCGTCCACTTTTGCCGCCTCGTAAAGTGCCGCCGGAATGGCAGACAATCCTGCCATCCAGAGCACTACATCATATCCAAGATTTCTCCATATATAACTGATCACCAGTACATAAAAAGAAGCACCTGTATTCATCCAGTCAGTCGTCTGAACAGATAACATATGAAGCAGGTGATTCAATAAGCCCTGATCGTCAAAAAGCAGTCTCCACAGAAGTACCACTGATGCTACAGGGATTGCCATTGGCAGAAGAAAGAAACTTTTCAGAATCTGCGTAAATCTTTTCTGCCCTGCAAGCAGGACTGCTATGATCAGAGACAATACCACCAGCAGCGGCACACACACTCCGAAGAACCGAAGTGTGTTGCCTGCTGCCAGACGAAACGCTTTGTTTGCAAATATCGTCCTGTAGTTCTCTATCCCCACAAATTCTCCATTCACTGCCCCGCAAAAAGATCTGCGGATCACATCCACATACGGGATCAGCCAGAAAATGCAGACACCTGCAAAACTCGGAAGAATAAAAGCCAGACCTTTTTCTGTATTTCTGAAAGCTGCACATCTTCTGCGATTTCGTTTCCGACTAAACAGCAAATCTGATTTTGCGTTCCGTTTCTCTGTTAAAGATAAGTGTTCTTTTAAATTAATCTTCATTCTCTTAAACTCCCTTACCTTGCAGTGTTGGGTAAGCAGCAGACAGCCGCTTATTCAGATAAATACAGATTTACTTCCTGCATGATCTCTTTCACAGCATCATCCAGCCCCGTTTCTCCATTGAGGTATTTCTCACCGGATTCCGTTACTGCACTTCGGATGATCTGATTACTCTTTGCAGGTACAGTAAGTGTTTTTCCCAGATCCATGATGTTCTGTATTGCTTCATCTTCCGGAATGATCTCGTCCATCACAAACTGTTTGATATTACCATCTCCCGTATCATAAGAGGTTCCGATCGAGCCAATGGTATCTCCACTGGATTTTCCCATTTTCCAGTAAGCCATATCTTCATAAACCTTGCTGTTTACAGCCAGTCCTTCATCATTGCTTGCTCTCTGGGATTCCTCTTCAAACAGGAACTTTACGAACTTCTCTGCCGCTTCTTTTTCAGATGCCTTTGCACTGATTCCCACAATGCTCCTTGGATAGAAACAATTCTCGCTTTGTCCGTTCAGAAGTCTGTAATCCAGATCCGGATCTACTTTTTTTGCAGAATCCAGATACACCAGACCCTCCGGTGAAAGCAGACCGCCTGCCGCCACTGTATTGACTTTTACAAGCAGATCCGTTATCGATCCTGCAATATTTGTATATCCGGAACGATCTGAATTCGCCCAGTCATCACCCATCTGGTAAGCTTTCTTTGTCTCTTCTATCGCATCCTTCTGAGTCTGCCAGATCCTGTTTACCTGCTCCAGATATTCTTTCAGTGCATCTTCTTTGAGGGTTCCGTCCTCGTTCATCCATGCCGGTGTACTATTGTCTATGGTTCCCTGTATCAGCCAGGACGGTGATATGGAAAAAGAGCTGAAAAATTTCAGTTTTCCATAGCTGTCTTTCTGGCTTTCCGCTGCATCAGCCTCTGTTGTCAGATCCGTAATTCCGGCGATGATATCCTTATTTCCCTCTATCATCGGAATGCCGAACTTGACAGGCATGGTATAAATGCTTCCATTCTCTTTTGTATATGCATCTTTGATATTTGGCAGGATATCTTCGTCTTTTAATACCCCGCTTAAATCCTCCAGCATTCCTCTCTCTATATAGGTATCCTCTGAAATTCCATCCAGCAGCAGAACATCCGGTCCTGTTCCGGCCATGATCTCTGTATTGAGCACTTTCAGCGCATCCGTATCTGTGACGGAATCATCTCCTGACATTCCCGCCTCGATATTCACATAAATATCCGGATATTTTTTCTGGAAAAGCACTGCTGCCTGTTTTATGAAGTTACTGTCTTTCAGGGAATAAACTGTCAGCTCTGTATCCGGTGTCGTTGGGGTATCTTTGGAATATACATAGGAATAAATTCTGATATCCTCGCCTGCATTACAGCCCACATAGAAATTTCCATCGCTGTCCTGTCCCCATGCTACAGTTCCTGTATCCGGTGAACTGAGCGAATTCAAGGAACCATCGATTATCTGTTCCACTGTGCTGCCTCCCAGAACATATCTGTAAACACCGGTATGATCAATATAAAAAAGGCTGTTATCCTCATCTCCCTTTAAGAACATAAGCGGAAAACTGCTGGTTGTTGTCCAGTTGACATCCTGCTCATCAGACTGGATCTGCTCTGTAAGCGCGCTGATATTGTCCAGTGGTTTTCCAGTATCCAGATCATATCCGTGAAGAGTCTGATCCTGAATGGTAAACAACATTTTTCCTGCTGTTCCGATAAAATCAACACTGATTCCTTCCTCATATCTTCTCACCAGACTTCCATCTGAAGGATTGATCTCTGCTACGCCATTGCCGGGATCTACGATAAGAACTGTCCCATTCTCTGTGAAACATGCCTGAAATGTATAGGAAGACTGAATCGTATCTCCGGTATCAACTTTCTGTACATTTCCATCAGGGGAAAGATAGAAAAATTCCATTTTCAGGTTGTCATACGCAGAATCCTCTTCCCCACTGTCGGCTGTTGTCTGTGCATTTTCATTGTCCCTGTCAGGAGACAGATCTGCCCCGACAAATATACTTCCATCCGCTGCTGCAGAGACAACGCTGATATATTCTCCCAGATTCTCCTTAAGCCCCAACAGTTCTTCCAGACTTTTTCCATTCGTCCAGGTTTCTCCATTATCTGCAGAATCTGCTGCATAATAACAGTTATCTGCTGTACTGTAATAAACCATGCGCAATGCACCTGAGTCGAGTACTTTGACATCTCTCAGAAACTGGCTGTTTTCAGGTACTGTAAGATCATTTTCCAGAAAACGTCCCATTGCTTTTGTGCTCTCATCTTTTGTTTTTTTACCATCTGAATTGTCAGTATTTACATTCACAAGATCTGCTGTATCTGCATTTCCTGCCTGATTGCTGCTTCCTGTTTTTCCTTTGCTTCCGGAATTTTTTCCATCTGCACCGCCACATCCGGCAAACAGGCTGCCGGTAAGTGCGATCACTCCGGCAACGGCGATTCCCTGTTTCCATCTTTTTATTTTTCTCATATCAGGATATACCTCCATGTTTTTATTTTCTTTCTGTCCCTCTCAGGATAAATGGATTGTAACAGGCAAATCTCTAAACTTTCTCTAATTTTCCAGCCGATATCCAATTCCCCGGACGGTTTTCAGGTTCAGTGTACTTCTGACACTTTTTAATCTTCGCCTCAGAAAATGAATATAATTATCCAGATTTCCATCCTCCACCTCGCTGTCTGCTCCCCAGACACGGTTGAGGATCACCTCTCTCGGAAGTGTCTGACCGGCGTTTCGAAGCATCAGCTCCAGAAGTGCTCCTTCCCGTTTGGAAAGGGTACATTCCTTTCCGTTTCCTTCCAGTCTGCCGCTTTCGGGATCAAAAATAAGATCTCCGAGCGATAATACTGCCGTGTTCTCCCATCTTCCGGGTCTTCGAACCATGCACTGTATTCTTGCCAGAAGTTCTTCGAAGGCAAACGGCTTCACCATATAGTCATCTGCGCCGCCTTTCAGTCCGGTCAGTTTATCCTGTAATTCTCCCAGTGCAGTCAGCATGATCACCGGTGTGGAAACATGATTCTTTCTGGCTTCCTGCAAAACAGTGATGCCATCCATGGACGGGAGCATCCGGTCCAGAATCACCAGATCATGGCTTCGTTCTTTCATATAATAAAGCCCTTCTTCTCCGTCATCGCAGATATCTGTCTCATAGCCTTCTTTTTCGAGCTGAAATTTCATGCTCTCTGCCAGTTCCCTGTCATCCTCTATCAGTAAAATTTTCATCTGTTTTCATCCTCCTGATCTTTCATTATACATGAGTTTTCTCTAAATTGTCTCTATACACGGTTACAGGAATTTTTTAGAGATTATTTACAGGTTTTCATGATACAATTACCATACAATCTCATAAAGGAGTAAATATTTCATGTTTCGCAGACTTCATATTCAAATGACTTTTTTCTCTGCTCTGATCATCGGCATCGTCATTTTTATTATGACAACTGCCTGTAATTTCATCGCAGAAAACAGCACAGGCCAGAATGCGTGGAATACCTTTCAGAACAACGCCATCTCCTGTATCTCTCATCTGGAAACGCAGAGTATCATCAGCAGTGACTGGATTTTGCAGGCAGAAAAAAATTATGATATTTCCATGGATATCAGAGACAACGGAAATTCTCTTTATCTGAAAAAACTACAGACGGATTCTCTGGATGAAACGATTTTCCGGAAGGCAGAAGAAATCTCTGCTGCTTCCTATGCACTTGATCTTTCCAATCCCGGTGCGGTCAGTAAACTGACAAAACGGATCTTTTTTCAGATGAAAGATTTCTATGTTTCCACTGCTCTGATCCCCAAGAGCCACGGAACCGTCAGTATGATCATCCTGTATTCCCTGGATTCTGTAAAACACAGGATTCTGTTACAGAGACTTGCATTCTCCGGCGCAGCTTTTCTGGCAATTCTGGCTCTGAGTATCTGTTCCTGGTTCTTTACCGGAAGAATGATCACTCCCCTGGAAAAAAGCAGGCAGGAACAGACCGAATTTATCGCTGCTGCCTCCCATGAGCTTCGCTCCCCTCTGGCAGTAATCCTGTCCGGAATCTCTGCCATGAAAAAGGCAGATCCGAAAGAGCAGGGACATTTTCTTTCAGTCATAGAAAAAGAAGGGACACGAATGTCCCTCCTGATAAATGATATGCTCTCTCTGTCAAATGCAGATAACCATTCCTGGAAAATGCATCCGGTTTCCTGTGAACTGGATACTTTACTTCTGGATACCTACGAAAAGTATGAACCCCTGATGCAGGACCACCATATGAAATTTTTCATTGAACTTCCGGAAGAGGAAATCCCTCCCTGTCCCTGTGACCCGGAAAGGATCAGTCAGGTGCTTGGAATTCTTCTTGACAATGCCATCAGTTATGTCCCCGCAAACGGGAAAATTGTTCTTTCCCTTTCACAGACCGAAACGCACTTTCTTATCCGCGTCAAAGACAACGGACCCGGTATTCCGGATTCTGCCAAGACTTCTGTTTTCCGGCGTTTTTACCGGGCAGATTCTGCCAGAAATAACAGGCAGCATTTTGGTCTGGGACTGTGTATTGCGTATGAGATCATTTCACTTCATAAAGGAACAATCTCTGTACTGGATACCCCGGGCGGTGGTTCTACTTTTCAGATTTCTCTGCCGTTGGCATAACACAGTAATTTTCTGTAACATAAAAACCGGAACGAACATACGGCCTCCCCGCATATTCGTTCCGGTTTTCTAATATTCATTCCTCTGATGGATTCATAGGTCGAGTAGGTGCACCCCTTACGGTCGTACACCCCTCACAGAACTCCGGACGTGCGGCTTTCCCGCATCCGGCTCTTTGCGAAACGAATCGTTCACATTATCATTCGTATATATTGACATATATCCGGGGTCTTACCAGTGGATAGCTGTTATCCAGCATATTTAGAAATTCTACCCAATTATAGCTTTTCTTCTGGCTTCTCCGGTTCAGACAATAGAACAGGCTTCTCATGATGTTATATCGGAATGCCGTTATACTTTCTGTATTGTCCGTAATTCCATAGTAATGGTAATAACCAGTTAGTATCTGGTTAAGTTTTGCAATAATCTCTTTTAATCTGCATGTTCTCATCTTCACTAGTACAGCGAATATTAAGTTTCTGGCTTCACACTCTTAAATGCCTCCACAATCTTTTCTCCATCCGAATAAATCGTGCAAGATACTAAATACCAAAATGTAAAACCACATCATTGTTAACATACGATTGCATCGCAAAATCTAATAGTGCCTGACAATATTGCTTACTTTCTTTCGATACTTCTTCTGAAACATTCTTCAAAAAATCTAACCACTTTATCAGTTCATCCTTTTCATACACAGAAATCCCCCATTGATTAAACTTTATATCTGGTAATAATTTGCCATGCGTATCATACAAAATTTTTTGAATTACATCATCTGGTATTTCCAAAACGGCGCTTTTTTTTATTTTCCCCCCATTTATATACTCATATATATTTTCAGAATATAAGATTTTTTTGTTTGTTGGCTGCCGGACAGCCACAAATTCATGTAATAATGACATTTGTTCGCCTTTCATTGTCTGTCATAGCTTATAATTTTACCGATGTTTTTACTTCCACAAATATCAATATACTTTCCATTTTTCTTCCAACGAGTAACATTAGGGGTACTCCCATTTACTTTTGAGCTCTTAGCCCCACTTAAATTACTCTTGAAGTTTTTCGCACTTTGTGCATATGAAACGATATTAGATGTACCAACACCAGAACCGTGTTTTCCAAAATGATAATTTAAACTTGCAGAAGCAGACGAAAAACTTCCACGATGCCACATATTCAAAAGGTCTGACGGTATATCCCTGGAGCCATTCGTCGTGCTGCTACCAATGCTGTCCCCACCATCTGCTGCAACTGTATATACAGAAATATCCTCATGGCATTTTTTCATGTTGATATTTACAGTTTTCTGCGTAGTTCCTGGCTTCGCTTTTAAAACGGTTATGCTTTTCTTTGTACTTCCAATTGTAACAGTTTATAAAATTTGAGAAATTTTTCACTGTATTTTTCTTGTTCATATTAACCGTAACGGTTCCCGTCATCCCCGTAAATTTGGGCTGAGTTCCTCCCGTAGGTACATAAAGTTTCACAACAACATTAATACCCTTTTTGGAATCATATGTTGTATACGAATTTACTCGGACATTTACTACAGAAGCACGTGCAATAGAATTCTCTTTATCAATACATTCATTCAGCCATCGTATTCTCCGATAACTATTGGCTGGTCTGTTTCTGCCTCTGCTGCATAAGTTATTGCAATATTTAAAGAAAATATCGTTGCCACAATTAAAAATAATGACATAATATTTCTTGTTTTTTAGAATAATTTTTACATTAAATCTTAGATGGTAGTGTCAACTTTATACATCCAAAATCGGCTTTGATTTATAATCATTAACTTCAACAGCATATTCTGTATCTATGTTGTAATCATCCGTAGAAATTAAATTCATTGTTTCAATTCCATCTTCGGATAACTTTATGTTCTCATCCTGCATAGCAGCTTCAAAATCCGCTTCCAATGATTCGATCTCATTCTCCGATTGCATTGTTTCATCAACATTTGCAGAATATGAAGTTTCCGAAAAATCGTCTGTACTCAAACCAATCCCATCGTTTATTGCTGCTTCAAAATCCTTCTGCAGTTTTTCCTCTTCCACATCTGCCGAATACTCTTTCACATGATCATCATCGTACATTGCCCCTTCATTATAAGAGTACAAATTCGTTGTTTCCTCCCCATACACATCTGCCGCATATACAGGCATTACTGTTGTTCCTATAAGGGAAATTGTTAATAAAGACAGCATGATTTTTTTCATGGTTTTACCATTCCTTTCATTATTTTTATGGCTAAGAATCTATTCTTACTGTTATCCCCCTTTCTTAAATTTTGCCATCTATATTATTCATCGTATTTTTCATTCTCCCGTTACGCATTTTTTCAATTTTTTAATCTTTAAACAACTTTTATTAAAAAAACAAAAGGGACATAGATACTGTGATCCATTGCCCCTTTTACTTAAATTTCATAATGAATTAGTACGTACAAACACTATTCTCTTAATTCAATTCTAAATTTTTGCCCAACAGGCTGCATTTCTGCGAAATCCACTTTAAAAATTTCACTTTCCTCGCTTCCTATTGTTCCGAAATCCATCGAATCCTTATTTTCCGCATCATGCGCATATGACAAAGCAAAAATTTGCCCATCCAGCCATTCACTGTTAGAGGAAGGTATATCTTCATCATTTTGAAAAGTAAACAATTTATCGTCCTCCTTTACCAAAGAATATCTATATTTATCCCCCTGCATATCTGTGATTTCAACTGTGCATGGACATGTCTGTTTGGATAAACCCTTCACTTCTCATGAACATACCTGGGAAATTATTGAAATCAAAGAGGGAAAGGAATATATTTCTTGTCCGTGCGGCTGTATGGAAACACGAGATCACAATCACAAGTGAAATATCGCACGCATTGAAGGGAATACTCTATTTTTTGTTGTGACTGTGGATGCAATGAGAGTTGTGACCTTAGTATGTTTGAGGAAGTGTCAGTTTGACACTTCTCAGGCTTACTGAAGTGGAAACCCTCGGTATGAGGACAGCCTATTTTGCTGTACTACATAGACGGTTCCGTGATATAGTGTTTCAGCCTAACCCCGGTATCCCTGCAGATTGTCGCATGTTTTCAGTTTCCTATTATGTAATCAATCCGTCTTTTTTGTCCGTTCTGTTTTTTCTTCTGCTGTCTGGCAGCTCTCTTTCTGTTTTTCAGGTTTTGTGAAGTCAACTTTACAGAATTTACTTTTCTCTTTCTCAAACCAATTTAAACTTTTCTAAACAAGGGGCAGTTGCCTGTTTCTTTTTATTTTACCCTGATTCTTCTTCCCCAGGATACCCCGTCTCCGTAAGCTTTCCTTCCGTTAGTTTTGGCCCATGGGCGGACTCTCAGAGTATAGGTTCCGGGCTTCACGCCTGTAATCCTTGTATAGGTTGTCCGATTGTTCCGTTTATATACGGTGGTTCCGCCTGTAGATCTCAGTTCCATATCTGCTCTTGCAAATCCTTTTGGTACGCCAACTGTTACAGCCACAGCTCCTTTACCTGTTTTTACAGTTTTAATCTTCACCCTCTCTGTGGGAATTCCGTTCTTTACTACTACTTTTACTGGATAACTCCATGCCCCAAACCTTTTCCCGGACACTTTTCCATCATAATAATCCCTGTTGTACGCATGGATTCCCAGATAATACGTCCCGTTTTTTACATTTGTAAAGGTGATGGTCTTTGCATCCTGATACCTCGCCACCTTCACATAATTCTCAGGTTTGTCAACCCAGCTTTTCTTTGTCAGAACCGCATCGAAACCTTCGCTGTTTGCGCAGTCATAAGCCACTGCCTTAATAGTTGACCCCTGTACTTTCACATCTTTTATCGTTGCTCCTTCCGGATAAGGCGGTGCAATATGAGGACAATTCTGGGAAATTATATAAGATAATTCTATTCCTCCTGTGATGGAAACCTTAAAAATATCAGTAGCTACCTGTTCTTCTGCTTTCGGAAAAACCTGAATTATCGTATTTTCCCCCGGCATAACAACTCCCGTGTCTTCGTCAATATAGAACCATGCCCTGAAATGTTCCGTATCCTCAAAATCAACTGTGACAGGTTTTTGCCCATTGTTGCATATTGTAATCAACCGTGATGGGCACATCAACATATCCGGCTCTGGTTCTACATCATCCCATGAATCGTACTCTTCCTGAGTAATTGTGAGAAATCTCGTACCACTATTTGGTACACAGTTAACCTCGTAATCCTCCTCTGATTCCCCACGAACGAGAACCCGTATCCTGCACTCTGCCTGAATTCCTTCTTCTGTTTCCATGACAAAAGTTTCTTCATGAATCCCCTGAGAAAGATTTGGCTTTACATAAATATCCACTGCAACAGCTTCTCCGGGCTTAACCTTATTCCCAACTTTCATCGGAAGTCTTCCCTCATATAATAATGGATGCTCTAAATGTTCAAGTCTAAAATCATTCAATTCTGAAATGGATTTGATCTGCCAGCTCTCTGTACCTGTATTTTTTATCTCTAGCCTTTCCCAACCGCCGCCGTTTACTCCAGTCTGTCCCAAATCAAGGATTTCACTAGAAACTGTCGCCTCATATTTCTCATATCTCATTTCACTGTCTGAATCCACAGTATCCTCGAAAATAGCTGAAGCTTCCGATACATCGCCTTCCTGCTCTGTGGTTTCCGAAATAAATGTTTCCTCTCCAGCAGAAAAATCGGCTGCCAATACCGGCTGACCGGTAACGATCACAGCAGAAAGAAACAGCGATAAAAATGTTTTGCCTCTCCTTCTCATAATACTTTGCCTTCTTTCCATCATTATACCTCGTTATCATGTTACGTTTATGTTAACAATTGTATCATATATGTAATATTTTTTCAACAATCTTTTTTTATTTAACATATTTAACTATGCAGAAAAAGCGGCTTGAAAAGCCGCTTTTTTCTACCTTTGCAGGAACCCAATCTCTGTAAAGATAAGTTTCGTTATTTAAATTCAATGGAAGAAAATCTGTAGATGTAGTCTTCCCCCGGATGTTTACCATTATCGCCCGCAATCGGACTGTTCGCATTAACCGACACAATCATATTGTTTGTATTTCTGTCAATCGCTACGGATTCCATTTCAAAACTAAAGAACTTTGATTCATCCAGTTCATTGTTAAAGGCAAAATCCGGAATTAAAACAGGATATTTCTTGCCATCTTTAAATTTCATTGTTTTAGTTCTGCTCATATCAATGTGTAGTACCCTGCTTCCACTGGTTTGCACATCACCATTAGGAAAATATTCCAGTTTTTTCGTCGTAACAATAAATAATCCGTATTTGTCACTGTAATTGATTCCCTGAAGCACTTCATAACCGGTATTCATAAAATATTTTGTTTGATCAACCACAACTTTTCCTGCTGAGAAGTGTACAATACACAGTTTATATATTTTTTTATCTTCTTCACCCTCTGCACCGGTTTCGGTAAGAAGAATAAACTGATTGCCTTTGTAATGGCTGATTGCGTTTGTCCGGTTTTCCCAGGTATACCTATTATAGGGCCATTCTTCAGATGTACTGCCCATAGTAAGCTTCACAACCGAATATTCACCTTTTCCATTAGGTTCCGCACAGGTAACATACAATTCATGATTGTATATATCCATTCCATTGGCATGATACAGACATCTCTTCTCTCCCGGTTTAACCTTATTCACCAGTCTTTTTACGCCCTTCGTACCGCTTGTGTAATCCTCAAATTCCCAAATGGCTGCTGCACACACACTCGGATTTGCGTATTTTCCATTTGTACCGGCTTTTATACCATACAACTTTTGAGTTCTGTCATCCCCATCAAATGCTAACGCGCCAAAATTTGTCGTTTTAATATTTCCTATTTCCTTATTGTCTACTTTCATTCCCTTGGCAAGAGCGCAGTTAAAACTATAAGTACCTTTTTCATAAGTAATTCCATTCAGGACAGAAAAACGGTCCTCTGCTTTCCCGGTTCCTGTAATTACATTTGCAGCCAGTACAAGATGACCTGCTTTCATACAAATAGATTCCAGATTATACTGCTTATACCCTTTCATCTCAACATTAATAACTCCGTCTGGAATATATGAATTCACATTACTTCTGTAATCCACATGTACAATTCTGTTTCTTCCGGCAGACAATTCATCATTTGTCAGAATAAACAGACCGTAGTCTAAATGGTAATAAATATCCTGGATACGGCTTGTATATCCATATCCTCTGTTTGTAACCTTAAATTCATGAACTACTTCATAACTATTAGAACTCTCCAATCTCAGTTTTTTTACAATCAGAGTATCGTTATCTGCATCGTTGGAGCCTCGTGCAAGAATGAAAAATTCATTTGCCGCACCTGTATGTGCAATTCCAAGCGCTCCATACTGAAATTCACTTACAATATCAAACTCCTTAATAACATTACCGGCAGTATCCATTTTTACAATCTTTGTAGTATTTCCATATCCCGCTGTATCTTCAACAAGCATAAATAATTCTGTGCCGATTTTGCTAAGCCCTAATGCAAAATATCCCAAACCGGTTTTAACTGCCACAGCCTGTGCATCTGCGTTTGAATAATCCGGTGTTTTATATAAGGTTGTTACCTTTCCGCTTGTTTTCACACTGTACATAGTGTCTCCGCTGATTGTAATTCCCGCTACATTCGTCGCAGCTCCTGCATCCACAATTTTTGCTCCTGCTGTAGGTGTCGCTGAAATAACAAGTGTTTTTCCATTAAATGTTCCTGGCATATAAAATATCCTCCTTCTGTTTTTTGCAGACCCTTATAGTTTTATTGGTCTGTTTCATAAGCGCTTACATAAAATAAAAACCCGTTTTCTCTATTTTCGGAAACTACTTTTTATATTTTTTTATTGATTTCTTTTGTATCTGCCATAATGTACTCTTTTACCTCTGTAATATCCCTCTCGATAACACTTAATACATTAAATTTTTCTGTTAATGCTGACAGTAATTCCTGATACTGTTTTTCCCGCTCTTCCTGTCTTGCCGAAAATCTTTCATTTGATTTCACAATGTAGATCAAAAGAAATACTGCCCATATCCCTTGAGATAATGCAGCATCCGCTGGGCGTTTTAACAAGGTCGTTGCCGCACTGCACCTTCGTTCCGAACATCGGCCGCACGATCCCCGAACAACATTCATTACGATGGCGAAAAAAGCGGGCGTAGATGAGTACGTTGTGAAACGTCTTGCCGGTCACAAGATCACAGACGTAACCGAGGCGGTCTATACAATCCGTGATATTGAGTGACTCAGAGATGAGATAGAAAAAAGGGGCTGTCGGGAAATAGATAGTTCCAAATCAGGGAGGGTATGACTCACAACGAGTCATACCCTCCCTAAATTTATCTGAAAAAA
>ERZ791843.650-NODE-650-length-19942-cov-5.94011_pt1 | contig 19942 bp, 19 predicted proteins | sample MGYA00510290_ERZ791843 | MGnify/ENA primary metagenome ERZ791843 (study PRJEB30046, sample SAMN00715254) | human gut metagenome | study: EMG produced TPA metagenomics assembly of the A metagenome-wide association study of gut microbiota in type 2... | reverse complement strand
TGTGCCGAAGATAGTTCGCTGGAAACGGCGCGTGAAAATAGGTAGTCGCCGACTTAACTAAAAGCTCTGAGATGAAAGTCTCAGGGCTTTTTTATTGCATAAAAATATGGCATGATTTTTGGTTGTAATGCCAATAGGTCAGGACTTGACAGAAACACTACTATGTAATACAATGTAGATAAGCTACTACACATTACATACTAGCAGAGAGGAGGACTTATGGAAAACAACGCACAGCTTTTAAAAGGTGTTCTGGAATACTGTGTACTGAAATTGATTGCGCAAGAGCCGACATATGGCTATGAGATCGTGATGCATCTGAAACAGGTCGGGTTTTCTGACTTGAGCGAAAGCACACTCTATCCGCTGCTATTGCGCTTGGAGCAGCAGGGAAAGGTTACGGTAGAGCGCAGACCTTCTCCCAAGGGACCGAGCCGAAAATATTACATTGTAACGGAAGAAGGACGGCTGGCGCTTCTTGAGTTCCGGCAGGATTGGAGCCAACTTTGCCAGCTGGTGGAAAAAATTTTTAAGGAGGAGCCAGATGAATAAGTATTTTGCATTGCGAAAAACAAACCGGATGCGTACTAAGCTGCTGACCGAAGAAAGTCAGGCACAGCTTAAAGAAGTAATTCGCTATCTTCGCCGGGTCAGCTGGGACTTCTGTGGTATCGAACTTGTGCGCAGCGATTTGCTTGATATTGCAATCCAAGCCAACAAGGAAAATCAGGAACTGTTTCATTCGATTTCGGACGCAAAGACCTTTGTGGACGAGGTCAAGACCGGCTTGAAAACACTGAGAGCCGGGGATTACTTCTGGTATGTTGCACCGCTGTATTTCTTTTTTGGGTGGGGCGTGGAAGGCTTGCTGCTCTATCCGGTAATTGGAAATTGGTTTTTTGAGCTTTCGGTAGGCTATCTGATGCAGTTAGCTGTTGCATTGACCGCGTTTTGCATACTGTTCCGCCGGATGATGGAGCAGGTAGGTTTTCCTCCGCGGGAACACTGGCTCAAATATATCGCTTGGATGGCGCTATATATCGTAGTGCTGTATGGGACAGGCTGGTTCTTTAACCAAATCGCGGGCAATCTCGTGTTGTTGCGGCTTCCGATTCTTAGCTATTCAATCTTTTGTCTGCTTCTGGGTGCGGGACTGTATGCAATCCATTTCTGGCAATATGGAAAAGACCCACGACTGAGTGCTCGCATATAAAGAAAAAGCGGGGCTGCATACCTTAATAGGTAGTCGCCGACTTGAACGGAAAGCTCTGAGATGAAAGCCTCAGGGCTTTTTTGTTGCGCTAAAGGGTTGCAGAACGGGGAAAAAGCTGGTATCCTCAAAGCAGGAAAGGGTGAGAGTATGCGTTCGGACAGAACCCGCAAGGATACAGCAAAGTATTATGCAGTGGTACTGGCATTTTTACTGTTTTGCAGCATCATATTTTATGTGCAGGCACATTACCAGCACACCTCGGCGTCCCGGCCGGAGGACGACTATCAGAACAGGATACCGCAGTTTCATAGCAGCGCAGATCGGGATGATGACGGGGTAGATGACCAGCTGGACATTCTGAACGGCGCACTGACCTATGTGAGCACACATCCAAAATATAAAAGCCGCTATTATGAAACCGGTTATCCTGACGATGGTTATGGCGTTTGCACCGATGTAGTTGCTTATGCGTTGAAAGATGCCGGATATGATCTGCAGGTGCTTGTGAACGCAGATATCCGGGAGCAGCCACAGGATTATATGGTAGCAGAACCGGATGCAAACATTGATTTCCGACGGGTACGAAACCTGAAGGTGTTTTTTTCACACACGGCAGCTGCCCTGACAACAGATGTCTCGGAAATTGAAGAATGGCAGGGCGGCGATATTGTGATCTTTGAAAGACATATCGGCATCGTGTCCGACCGGCGAAATAAAAACGGAGTGCCCTATATCATTCACCATAATGACCCATGGCAGGCTGCCTACGAGCAGGACATTCTGGAAAAACGAACGGACATCGCCGGACATTACCGCATTTCTGAATAAAAGTAGAAAAAGCGGCCCCGCCGCGTTGAGCATTCAACGTGACGGGGCCGCATATTTATTGGGTGGAGTTCCCCTTACGATACAAGTTTCCGCTTAGCCCTTGCCTGCGCAGCCGAACAGCTCGATCTTCTCCTTGCACTTGGCCTCGATGGCCTTTGCGCCGGGAGCCAGCAGCTTGCGGGGGTCGAAGCCCTTGCCCTGCTGATCCTTGCCCTCTTCGATGTACTTGCGGGTGGCCTCAGCAAACACCAGCTGGCACTCGGTGTTGATGTTGATCTTGGAAACGCCCAGGCTGATGGCCTTTGCGATCATCTCGTCGGGGATGCCGGTGCCGCCGTGCAGAACCAGAGGAATGTTATTGGTGGCCTTGTGGATGCGGTCCAGAGCCTCGAAGTCCAGACCCTTCCAGTTTGCCGGGTAGACACCATGGATGTTGCCGATGCCGGCAGCCAGGAAGTCAATGCCCAGAGCGGTGATCTTTGCGCACTCTTCGGGGTCTGCAATCTCGCCGGCACCCACAACGCCGTCCTCGACACCGCCGATGGAACCGACCTCTGCTTCGATGCTCAAGCCCTTAGCGTGTGCCAGAGCCACCAGCTCCTTGGTCTTTTCCACATTCTCCTCGATGGAGTAGTGGCTGCCATCGAACATAATGGAAGAGAAGCCGGCCTCGATGCAGGCCTTGCAGCCCTCATAGGTGCCGTGATCCAGATGCAGGGCAACGGGAACGGTGATGCCCATGGAATCGACCATAGCGCTGACCATGGCAGCGACGGTCTTGAAACCGGTCATGTACTTGCCGGCACCCTCGGAAACACCCAGAATCACAGGGCTCTTCATTTCCTCGCAGGCGGTCAGAACGGACTTGGTCCACTCCAGATTGTTGATGTTGAACTGAGGCACACCGTAGTGGCCATCACGTGCTTTGATCAGCATTTCGGTTGCATTTACCAACATTATTCATTACCTCCACAAAATCATTGGGGTCTTGCTCGTTTCATATCCGCTTTGTGCACGGTTTAACGAACCTACAGAATTAGTATACCCCAAACAGCGGCCAAAATCAATCCAAACCGGTGTTTTTCCTGTAACAATGCGGGGATTCTGCTTCTGGCAGGGTGCAGGGGGGTACTGCCAGAAGCGCGTATACTCGATAGAATGCAACAAATTTCCATATAATGCGCAACAAGCGGCCGAAAGACAGAAAGCTTGATGAAGGACGGATTTTCAACACAGATCCACATTCGTCAAAATGATATTGGGCAATTTGGCAAAAGCAGACAGGATGCAGTTCAAAAAATTGTCATATTTCCGACTTGTATTCTACAAATTGTACGCAGGAAATCAAAAAAGGTCGAACCAAAAAGTGGAAAACCTTGTGGAAAGTGTGGAATTCCACAGGCAAAACAGGCTTTAAAGCTGGACTTTTGAACTTTCTCCACAGGGTTTTCAACATGTGGAAAAATAATCGCTCTTCTACGGATTGTATACCGCGTTTTTGTGGAAAACTTTTTTCTCCGGCAAAACAGAGGGATATCTACCCAGCAGCCGGGTAAAGCTGATGCAGGGCGGCAGAACATTTCTGCAAAAAAGCGGAAACGGTCTCCGGCACCACGAACAGAAAAACTTTTGCAGGACGCGGATAAAAAACGGTAATTTGCTGGCAAACAAGGTCGGCTTATGCTATACTTCAAAATGAGTTATCAGCTTCAGATCATACCGGTGCGCGGCCCAGAGTGCGGCGCGCCTTTTGGAGGGTGTGCACAGCACCTTCCGGTGATACAACGGAAGGAGAAAATCATCATGGAAGAAAAGAACCAGCCGCGCCGTCCGCGCCGCAGCCCGGAAGAGCCGCTGCAGAAGAACGAGAGCCTTGTTTATGGCAAAAATCCGGTGACCGAACTGCTGAAAAGCGGTTCCGGCGTGGACACCGTGCTCATTGCTGAGGGCATGGCTCCGGCCGTGGCGGCTTACTATACCGCATTGGCAAAGGAAGCGGGTGCCACGGTGAAGCGGGTGCACCCCAACAAGCTGCGCCTGATGACCGGCACCGAGAGCCATCAGGGTGTGGCGGCATTTGCCAGCGAGATCGAATACGTGACGGTAGACGACCTGATGGCAGCAGCCAAGGACAAGGGCGAGGCACCTTTTCTGGTGCTGAGCGATGGCATTGAAGACCCGCACAATCTGGGTGCCGTGATGCGCAGTGCTCTGCTGTGCGGTGCGCATGGCATCGTGATCCCAAAGCGCGGCGGCGCATCGGTCACGCCTACCGTCATCAAGTCCAGCGCAGGTGCCGCAGAACGCCTGCCGGTGGCTCGTGTGGCCAACATCGGCGAGACCATCCGCCGCCTGAAGGAGCAGGGTGTGTTCGTCTACTGCGCCGATATGGACGGCGTGTCTCTGCGCAGGAACAACCTGACCGGCCCCATTGCACTGGTGCTGGGCAGCGAGGGCAGCGGTGTTTCGCAGCTGGTGAAAAAGCTGTGCGACGGCGTGGTGCGGCTGGATATGGCAGCACCGGGCACCGGTGTGGACAGCTACAACGTGTCGGTGGCTGCGGGCATTATTCTGTACGAGATCCAGTCCCAGCGCGCAGCACAGCAGGCATGATCCGGCATTCGGGCCGGAACCTCAATTTGAATTACAGGAGGGACAAGAATGCCGAAAGATAAAAATAATGGCCGGGAAATGACCCCGGATGAAAAGTTCCGCTCCTTTTTCAGCACCACGGCGGTGGATATCCCGGAGGAGATGACCCGGAGGGACGAAAACCAGCCGGAGGAAAAGCCGCAGAAACGGTTTGGCCTGTTTGGCCGTGGTAAGGAAAAGCAGGAGACTGACGAAGCTGCAGCAGAGCAGCCGCAGGAAATGCCCACCGGTGAGGTGCGGCTGGGTGAGGATGCGCAGCCGGAACCGGAAGCGGATCTGGAACTGATGCTGAAGCCGGAGGCAGACCCGGAACAGGAACTGGCCCCGTGGCCTTTCCTGGAGAAGGAAGCAGAGGATGCACAGCCGGAAGCACCTGCCAAAAAGCCGGAGGAAAAATCTGCACCGCAAACGGCGGAACCCCCGGCGGCAGTGAAGCCGGAAACACCCCGGCAGAGCGCTGTCCCGGCGGCAAGACCCGCAGAGCAGCACAGCACGGCAAAGCCTCTTCGGCACCCCAAGAATGCGCCGGAGGTGCTGCTGCCGCAGGAAGAGCAGGAGCAGCAGGAGATGGCACAGCTCAAGGCGATGATCAACGGCCTGAGCGACCAGAAGCCGGAAAAGCCTGCACCGAGAGCCGAAGCAGCCCCGGCAGCAGAAACTGAACCGGCTGAAAGCAAAAAGAAACCGTCCGGTGCACCGCTGCCCGCGGCTGTGTTTGCAGCGGTAAAGGAGACGGCACCGGAGCTGCAGCCGGAACCTGTGCCGCAGCCGGAAAAAACGGAGCAGCCGGTGGCCGATTTCTTTGGCAAGGCGCAGAGCGAGGACGCACCGCAGGCACCTTTGGCCCCGGCAGAGGAGCCTGCTGCAAAAGAGGACACCATGAGCCTGCCACTGCTGCCGCTGGACGGTGAAGAGCCGCAGCAGGCACCGGAGAAGGCACCCGCTGCGCCACAGCCGGAACTGAAAGCTGAGGCGGAGGACGCGGTGTCTCCGGAGGAACATGCTGAAACGGAGCTGACCGAGCCGGAGGCCACGGCGGATAAGCTGCACCGCATGAGCGCAGAGCTGACGCTGCGCTGCGTGCTGGGCGGCATTCTGGCTGTGGTGCTGCTGCATTTTGGTTTGGTGTCGGATGGGCTGCTGCCCGCCATGGCGGCGCTGGACCCGGATGCTGCCCCGGCGGCATTCTATGGTGCAAACCTGCTGCTGCTGGCAGCAAGCCTGTGCGTGGGCTTCCCGGTGCTGCGCGACGGCCTGAACGGCCTGCGCGGACGGTCTTCTTCCGAGACGATGCCGGCGCTGGCCGCAGTGGCAGCGCTGGTGCAGGCGGTCACAGCCATGCTGAACGCAAATGTTTACCGCGGCACCACCGGCATCTCGCTGCTCAGCGGCATGGCCGCGCTGGGGCTGTTCCTTGCGCTGCTGGGCAGCCGGGTGATGCTGGCTGCTGTCAAGGGCGGCTATGAGCTGGTGACCAATGGTGTGGAGTTCGAGGGCGCCTACCGCGCCAAGGATAAAGACCTGCTGCGTGCCCTTGCACGGGATCTGGAACAGAAGGACCCCTGGGTGCTGCTGAGCCGCCCGATGAAGGAAGCTGACGGCTTTGTGGAGCAGAGCTTGAGCGAACGCGCAAGCGAGCGCCGTGCACGCAAAGTTTCGTACATCCTGCTGGGCGTTGCCTTGCTCAGCGGCGTGCTGTTCCTGCTGGCAGGTGCCGGCTGGAACAAAGCTGCGGCTGCCATGGCCGCTGTGCTGTGCATGGGCGCACCGCTTTCTTCTACCCTGATCGCGGGCGTTGCCTCGCTACGGCTGCAGCGTGCGGCTGCGGCTGTGGGCGCAGTCGTGCCCGGTTGGCAGGCCATTGAGCAGCTGGGCGGCATTGATACGCTGCAGATCGATGCAGACGACCTGTTCACCGCTGATAGCGCACAGCTGGAGGATATCCGCATCTTCAAGGGCGGCCGCATCGACCGCGCCATCCTGTACGCGGCCAGCGTGTTGAACGAGAGCCACGGCACCCTGAAGGGGCTGTTCCGCCAGATCGTTGAGGAACGCACAGACATCCTGTTCCCGGTCAAGGATCTGGAGCAGCACCATGGGCTGGGCTTTTCCGCCTGGTGCGATAACAACCGCATCCTCATGGGTACCCGCCGCTATCTGGAGCAGGAGGGCGTGCCGCTGCCGGACGAGGAATACGAGATGCAGCACTCGAAGAACGGTGAGCTGCAAATTTTGTATCTGGCTGTGTCCGGCAATCTGCACGCTATGTTCGTGCTGAAATATGTGGGCGGGCGCAATGTGGCCCGCAGCCTTGCCGTGCTGCAAAAGGAGAACATCCGCCTGCTGGTCACATGCCAGGACCCCAGTCTGACTGCACACCACATTACCGAAGCATACCGCCTGCCGGAAGGCATGATCACCGTGCTGGATCAGGAGCAGTGCAACGCCATCAAGGCCGCACCGGAAGACCCGGAGGACACCTGCTGCATGATCCATCTCAAGGCGTTTGCCAGCCTGACCGGCGGCCTGCAGGCTGCGGATCAGGCCCAGAACGCCGAGAGCAGCGCCACCACGGTACAGATGGTCTCGGTGCTGTTCTCCATCGTCATTGCGGCTCTGCTGACCAGCGCGGGCAGCATCTGGGAGCTTTCGGTGGCAACGGTGCTGATGTATCAGGCAGCGTGGAGCGCCCTGAGCATTGCTGTGTGTGCACTGAAACAGCATAACTGAGAAATATTCTCAGAATAAATAGGAACTGTTCTTGATTTCAATCGAAAAATATGGTATACTCTGTTCAGAACCTGAGCCGCAGGCGAAAAAATTACCGCCGGGCTGAATGATAGAGCCGGGATCGGTCGATCCTGACAGAAGATCCGTTTTTGAAAGGAGAGCATCATGGAACTGAAGGGTACCAAAACCGAGAAAAATCTGATGGAAGCGTTTGCAGGCGAGAGCCAGGCACGCAACAAGTACACCTTCTTTGCCAGCATGGCAAAAAAAGAAGGCTACGAGCAGCTGGCCGCGATCTTTGAGGAGACCGCCGGCAATGAGAAGGAGCACGCAAAGATCTGGTTCAAGCTGCTGTGCGGCGGCGCGATCCCCGATACCCTGACTTGTCTGGACATGGCAGCAGGCGGTGAGCACGACGAGTGGACCGAGATGTACCCCCGCATGGCCAAGGAGGCCAAAGAAGAGGGCTTCCCTCAGATCGCAGCACTGTTCACCATGGTGGCACAGATCGAGAAGGAGCACGAGGAGCGCTACCGTGCGCTGGCCGAAAACCTGAAAAACAACAAGGTCTTTGCCCGCGAGGAGCAGCAGGTATGGCAGTGCCGGAACTGCGGCTACACCTATATCGGCAAGTCCGCACCGCTCAAGTGCCCGGTGTGCGCACATCCGCAGAGCTACTTTGAGCTGAAAAAGATCAACTACTAAGCTGAAAATTCAAAAGCAGAACAGCGCCGCCGCATCCGGTTTGCCGGGTGCGGCGGCGTTTTGTACAAAATTGAAAAGCGGATTTTATTATTCTCCACAAAATAAGGCTCAGCTGCCCGGCAGAATGGGCAAAAAACTTGACCCGGTTTTGCACTGCGTGTAAAATAATACGGAGACAGGAATATTTAAAGGATCTTGCAGCAAAGCAGGCGGGGAGGGCAAAGCCCATGAAGCAGGGGTTCAAAGCGTGTGTTTGTGCAGTGGTGCTGTGCGCAGAACTGTTTGCAGCCGGGGCGTTTTCGGCCTATGCTGCGCAGGAGCAGCCGCTGCCGGACAGCGGCATGACATTGGACACTGCCGAACTGACGCTGGATATCACCGAAGGAGACCCGGCCCCGGTGGCCTACCTGAATGTGCAGGCACCCAACGACTACTTCTTTCTGATCTGGACTTCCAGTGATCCGGCAGTGGCATCGGTGGACGGCACCGGCAAGGTGACCGGCCATGCCGAGGGCACTGCGGCCGTCACGGCCCGCAATGAGCGCGGCGAAAAGACCACCTGTACCATCACAGTGCGCAAAAGCACAGCCAGCCGCCTGGTGCTGAACACCAGCGATCTGACGCTTACCATTACAGAGCAGGAGCCTGACCCGACGAAACAGCTGAAGCTGGAACAGAACAAAGGCGGGTTTACCTATGTGCGGCAGTGGGTCAGCAGCAACCCGGCGGTGGCATCGGTAAGCACAAACGGTACCGTAAAGGCGCAGGGGTCCGGCAAGGCCGTCATCAGCGCACTGACCACAGCCGGGCAGGTGCTGCGCTGCACGGTAACGGTCACATCGGAGATCGGACGGGTGCAGATGAGCAAAAACGCCATGCTGCTGCAGGCAGTGGGAGCCAGTCAGAAGCTGACCGCGCAGGCTGCAGGCACCAAAAACGGAACGCTGACATGGTTCAGCAGCAATCCGGGCGTGGCAACTGTGAGTGCGGATGGCATGGTAACGGCGGTGGGCGACGGTGAAACGATGATCCTTGCCGTTACACCGGAGGGTCGTGCCGATGCCTGCTATGTGGCCGTGGGAGCGGCGGCGTGGCGGTTCCGCTCGGAGGACGAACTTGCCGAAACGCTGACCCTGACCGGCCAGCTGCCCTATTCGGATGGAAAGTAAAAAGAAAAATGGGAGCGTTCTGTGCAGCAGGATGCTCCCATTTTTTCAAAACCCGCTGGGCAGAAAGATCATCGTTCCCCGGGCAGACCACGCCATCCGCTGGGCCATGCAGCCGGGCGCACCGGCCAGCAGAAACAGGGCCAGTGCGGCGAGCAGCAGCGCCCATCCAAGGCCGCTGTGCGGCCTGCCGGAAAAAGGATCCCCTTTTTTGCGTCTCATCCCGCTGCCCCCTTTTTGCTGTGCTGGCCCATGCTATGCGCGGCCAGCAGTGATTGTGCAACGTGCTGGGCTGTGGTACAATAAAATATCGAAATCTACTGTGCAGGGAGAACGATTTTATGCTGACCATTACACTGCTGGGCACTGCGGCTACCATGCCACTGCCGGACCGGGCACTCTCGGCGGCGTTTGCTGCCTGCGGCGGCCACGGCCTGCTGTGGGACTGCGGCGAGGGCACGCAGGCGGCAGCGCGCCGTGCGGGCGTGAACCTGATGCGGGCAGATGCCATCTGCCTGACCCACTACCATGGCGACCACATCTTTGGTCTGCCGGGCCTTTTGCAGACTCTGGGGGCGCAGGGCCGCACAAGGCCGCTTGCGCTGCTGGGTCCGGAGGGCCTGCCGGATATCTGGGCGGCGGTGCGGGCACTGACCGGCCCGCTGCCCTATCCGATGAAGCCGCAGGTGCTTATGCAGGGCCAGCCGCTGGCGCTGGATGCGCTGAGCGAGGGCTGGCCTGCCGGTGCGCGGCTGGTGCCGTTTGCCACAAAGCACCGGGTAAAAAGCCTTGGCTACCAGCTGGAGCTGCCCCGTGCAGGCAAATTTTCGCCGGAGCAGGCCCGGGCGCTGGGGGTGCCGGTGCAGCAATGGAAGCTGCTGCAGAAAGGGCAGAGCGTTGCCGTGGAGGGCAGAACGGTGCAGCCTGCGCAGGTGCTGGGCGCACCGCGCAAGGGGTTGAGCGTGGTATTTTCCGGCGATACGGCCCCCTGCCCGTATTATTTGCAGGCGGCGCATGACGCAGACCTGCTGATATGCGATGCCACCTATGCCCTTCCGGAGCAGGAAGACCAGGCCCGTCAGTGGGGGCACAGCACCTTTGGGCAGAGCGCATCCCTTGCCGCGCAGGCGAGAGCAAAGCGGCTTTGGCTGACCCATTATTCCCCCATGATCACCGACCCGGAGGAGTATGCCGCGCAGGCACAGAGCATCTTCCCGGCGGCGGAGTGCGGCTTTGACGGCAAAAGCATCACCCTGCAGTACGAGGAGGCACAGCCATGACCATCCGGATGGACGAGGGCGCGGCAGAGCTGCTGGACACCCTGCACAGGGCGGGCTATGCAGCCTACGTGGTGGGCGGCTGCGTGCGGGACAGTCTGCTGGGCCTTACACCGCACGACTGGGACCTGTGCACCAGTGCTCTGCCGCAGCAGGTGATGAAGCTGTTCGGCGCGCAGCGGTGCATCCCCACCGGCCTGCAGCACGGCACGGTAACGGTGAAGCAGAGTGGTGCCCTTTACGAGATCACCACCTTCCGTACAGAAGGCACCTACACAGATGGCCGCCACCCGGACGAGGTGCACTTTGTGCCGGATGTGCGGGAGGATCTGGCCCGGCGGGATTTTACCATCAACGCCATGGCCTACAATGAAAAAGAGGGCCTTGTGGACCCCTTTGGCGGGCAGGCCGACCTGCAAAGCGGCATCGTACGGGCGGTGGGTGTGCCCCGCCAGCGGTTCACCGAGGACGCGCTGCGCATCCTGCGGCTGTACCGCTTCGCAGCCCGGTTTGGCTTTGCCATCGACCCGCCCACGGCGCAGGCGGCACAGGAGCTGTGTGCCCATCTGGACTGCGTATCGGTGGAGCGCATCGAGGAAGAGCTTGCAAAACTGCTGAGCGCACCCGCCCCTGCGGCATATCTTGACAAAAAAATACTGCTTGTTATTCTGCCGGAGCTTTCATCGGAGGCACTGGCGGCGGCAAAGCCGGTGGTGGATGCCTGCCCGGCGGGTGCAGAAAACCTGCCCATCCGGCTGGCGGCGCTGCTGTACAGCCTTGGCGAGGACGGCACCCGCCGCACCCTCAGGCGCCTGCGCTGCCCCAACAACCGGATCGAAGAGACGGCGGTGCTGGTGCGGGAAGCCAGAGGGTGTGACGGTAGCTTTCTCTTCGGACACGATTCGGGCCATTCCATCGCCCGCCCTATTGCCTTCGGCAACAGGGTCCCACCCCAGCGGACGGTCCTCAGAGAAACTACCGTCACACCTGACTTTACTATCTACGCCCGCCGACTACTGGGCAAATATAACTTGTGTACCGTGCAGCGCATTGCTGCACTGGGCACAGCCCTGCAGCCGGAACGGGCGGCTGATTTTGCTGTACTTTCCGAATTGGCCGAACAATTGGACGCGGACGGCGTATGCTGCCGCGTCAGCCAGCTGGCTGTGAATGGCCGCGACCTGATGGCGGCAGGCGTCCCGGCGGGGCCGGGCATCCGCAAAGTGCTGGAAGCGCTGCTGGACGGTGTGATCCGGGAAGAATATCCCAACGAGCGGCAAGCCCTGCTGGCCGCAGTGCAGCAGTTCGCTGCGTCTTGACAAGCTCTTTTTTCAGAGTTACTATTATACTACTGTTTTAGTGTGTTGAATGCACCAAAGGAGAACTTATGACCACACAGACCCCTGATTCAAAGCCGCGTGCCCTCATTGCCATGAGCGGCGGCGTGGACAGCTCGGTGGCGGCATGGCTCATGCAGCAGGCAGGCTATGACTGCACCGGCATCACCATGCGGCTCACCCGCAACGAAACGCTGGGACAGTCCGGCTTTCACACCTGCTGCTCGGAAAAGGACATCGAGGACGCGGCAGAGGTGGCGTATGCCATGGATATCCCGTACGAGGTGCTGGATTTCACGGCCGACTTCCGGGAACAGATCATTGAAAAATTCGTCCGCGTGTATGAGGCGGGCGGCACGCCGAACCCCTGCATCGACTGCAATAAATATATGAAGTTCCGCCATCTGCTGGACTGGGCCCGGGCACACGGCATGGAGTATGTGGTCACGGGCCACTATGCCCGGGTGGAGCAGGACGAGGCCACCGGCCGTTTCCTGCTCAAAAAGGGGCTGGACGAGGGCAAGGACCAGAGCTACGTGCTCTACAACCTCACTCAGGAGCAGCTGGCGCATATCCGTCTGCCGCTGGGCGGCCTGCACAAGACTGAGGTGCGCGAGATCGCGGAGCAGCACAAATTTGTCAATGCCCGCAAGCACGACAGTCAGGACATCTGCTTCGTGCCGGATGGCGACTATGCCCGCTTTATGGAGGACTTCACCGGCAAACACTACCCGGCAGGTGATTTTCTGGACGAGAGCGGCAGGGTGGTGGGCACCCACAACGGCGCGGTGCGGTACACCATCGGCCAGCGCAAGGGGCTGGGCCTTGCCATGGGGGCACCTGTGTACGTCTGCGGCAAGGACATGCAGGCAAACACCGTCACGGTAGGGCCGGAGGAGATGCTGTTCGACCGTATCGTGTATGCGGACGAGGTGAACTGGATCGCCATTCCGGAGCTGACCGGGCCGCTGCGGGTCACAGCCCGCACCCGGTACCATCAGGTGGAGCAGGCCGCCACCGTCTACCCGGCGGAGTGCGGCTTCCGGCTGGAATTTGACCAGCCCCAGCGCGCCCCTACGCCCGGTCAGGCCGTGGTGCTGTATCAGGGCGACACCGTGCTGGGCGGCGGCACCATTACGAGAGTGGAAAAGTAACAAGGAGAACAAAATGCAAAATCAGTATTCCCGCACGCAGTTGCTGCTGGGCGCGGAAGCTATGGAAAAACTGCACAATTCCCGCGTGGCGGTGTTCGGCATCGGCGGCGTGGGCGGCTACACGGTGGAAGCGCTGGCGCGCAGCGGCGTGGGGGCACTGGATCTGATCGATGATGATAAGGTCTGCCTGACCAACCTCAACCGCCAGATCATTGCCACCCGCAGCACGGTAGGGCAATATAAGGTAGATGTGGCTGCACAGCGCATCCACGACATTGACCCGGACATCAGGGTGACCACCCACCGGTGCTTCTTTGGCCCGGAAACACAGGACCAGTTCGACTTTACCCAGTACGACTATGTGGTGGACGCCATTGACACCGTCACCGGCAAGCTGGCGCTGGTGATGAAGTGCAAGGAGGTGGGCACCCCCATCATCTGCTCCATGGGCGCAGGCAACAAGATGGACCCGACCCGCTTTGAAGTGACCGATATCTACAAGACCTCGGTCTGCCCGCTGGCCAAGGTGATGCGCACCGAGTGCCGCAAGCGCAGGATCAAGCACCTGAAGGTAGTCTACTCCAAGGAGCCTGCCATGACCCCTATCGAGGATGACGCCATCAGCTGCAAGAATCACTGCATCTGCCCTCCGGGCACCCAGCGCAAGTGCACCCAGCGCCGTTCGGTGCCGGGCTCCAATGCCTTTGTACCCTCGGTGGCCGGCCTGATCATCGGCGGCGAGGTGGTAAAAGACCTTGTGGGCTTTGTACCGATGAAGGGCTGATATTTAAAATAGTTTTTACGGAACCCCGGAAAAGTCTGCGGATTTTTCTGGGGTCCTTTCTGTTATGGGCAATGTCACCGCTGCGGCACAGGCTTCAAAAATACTGCAAAAATAAATTTGCAACTAATTTGCAATTTGGTATTGCAATTGGAGAGAATATCATGTATAATCATCCCTGTTCAAAAATGCAACCAATTTGCAATTTACTAAAATGAAGCGACGAACGGTCGTTTTTAGGAGCGTATATGGAACTGTTTCTGGATGTTCTGGGCGAATCTCTGGTGGATACCGCCAAGATGCTGCCCTTCCTGTTTTTGGCTTATCTTCTGATCGAGTATATCGAGACCCGCCACGGTGAGCGCATTGAAGCACTGCTGGCAGGCGGCGGGCGCTGGGGCGCGATTCCGGGCGCGGTGCTGGGCTGTGTGCCGCAGTGCGGCTTCTCGGCCATTGCGTCCAACTTCTACTCCTCCCGTGTGATCACGCTGGGCACCCTGATGGCCGTCTACCTTGCCACCAGCGACGAAGCCATCCCGCTGCTGGTATCCATGCCGGCCTACTGGGATAAGCTGGCTGTGCTCATGGTCATCAAGGTGGTATACGCCATTGTGGTGGGCTTTGTGCTGGATTTTGTGCTGCGCGGCGTGCTGCCCAAATCGCTGCGCGGCGGCTACACCGGCCATGCCGACGAGGTGGACTGTCACGAGGAGCACAGCGACGAAGAGGGCAAGCCCGCCCCCATCTGGAAAGCGGCCCTGCGCCACACGCTGGAGATCTTTGTGTTCATTTTTGCATTCAGTCTGGTGTTCGGCCTGATCGTCGAGGGCGTGGGCGAAGATGTGTTTGCAGACCTTCTGGGCAGCATGGGCTTCTTCCAGCCGGTAGTGGCCGCACTGGTGGGCCTGATCCCCAACTGCGCCGCCAGCGTGCTGCTGACCCAGCTGTATGTGGAAGGTGCCCTGCGCTTTTCCAGTCTGGTGGCGGGCCTTTGCACTGGTGCAGGCGTGGGCCTTGCGGTGCTGTGGCGCACCAATCCTTCGTGGAAGCAGAACCTGTTCATCACCGGCCTGACATGGGGTGCAGGCGCATTCCTCGGCGTGGCAATGCAGGTGGTCGTGGCCGTGTTTGCGTGATCACGAGAAGGAGCTGCAAAGAAAACAGCATCGTGAAACAAAATAAGGCTATTGCATGGAATTCTGTGCAGTAGCCTTATTTTTATGCCCAAATGCACCCCAATTTTAAAAAAGTATGGTATACTGGTACAAAACTCAGTTCCATAGGGGAGAATAGAATGCAATATAAAATTCTGGCAAGCGATTACGACAACACACTGGTGCCCTTTGGCGAGGGCAAGCCGCGTCAGAAGGTGGTCAAGGCGGTAAAGAAGCTGCAGGCCGCAGGCGGCAGATTTGTGCTCAGCACCGGACGTGCGTATCCGTGCGTCAACCTCAAAGGCCAGCTGGGCGGCATCCGGTTCGATTACGCCATCACCTGCAACGGTGCCTGTGTGGTGGACCGCGAGGGCCGCATCGTGGCCGAGCACCCGCTCACCGCTGAGGAAATGTACGCGCTGGTGGATTTCTGCGAGGATTATAACTATCCGCTGCAGTTCAATTTCAGGGATGCCTGCTACGCCTACTGCGAGTATGAATATCTGCACAGGGGCTATCAGCAGATGAACAGCATCGGGCTGGACTGTATGGACGGCGAAGATCAGGACCGCCACCTGATCGATATGCCCCACGCGGCCTTTGCGGCAGTGCCACCGGAGCACGTGGCAGATTTTGCGGCAAAGTACGGCCATCTGGGTCTGCACTGGATGCAGGTGGGCGCGAAGAATGCCGACGGCCTGTGCTACTACGACATCGTGCGCGGTGGAATGGACAAAGGCGTTGGCCTTGCCGACCTGTGCGAAAAGATGGGCCTGACACTGGCCGATGCCGTGGCGGCAGGCGATTCTGCCAACGATGTGGGCATGCTGAAGGCAGCGGGCCTTGGCTGCTGCATGGCAAACGGCACGCCGGACGCAAAGGCTGCCGCCGACCGCATCATTGGCGATGTGCGGGAGGACGGCCTTGCCGACCTGATCGAGGAGCTGTGGTTCGACGGCCCCAGAGCAGAGCCGTCCGGCCGCGACCTTGGCTCGCCTTGGGATAAAATTGAAAGTGCAGGCGGACAATGAGCTTTGACCCAGTGTATAACGTGCGCAGCCGGGCGCTGATCCTTGGCACATGGCCCAGCCCCAAAAGCCGGGAGATGGCCTTTTACTACGGCCACCCGCAGAACCGCTTCTGGCCCGTGCTGGCCGCGCTGACCGGGGAGCCGGTGCCTGCCCGTGAGGACATTGAAGCCAAAAAGCAAATCATCCTGCGCCATGGGCTGGCCCTCTGGGACACGCTGGAACGCTGCACCATCACCGGCGCAGCGGACGCTTCCATCAAGGATGCAGTGCCGAATGATATTACCGCTCTGTTGGCAAAGGCACCCATCGAAGCAGTATTCTGCAACGGAGCCACCGCATACCGGATCTATACAAAGTATCTGCAGCCGGTGTCCGGCATTGCAGCGGTAAAGCTGCCCAGCACCAGCCCGGCAAACGCTGCCTGCCGCCCGGAAAAGCTGCGCGAAATCTGGGGTGCGGCCCTCTTGCCGTGGATCAACAAATGATGGCCAGGTTGTAAATTATCCGTGAAAGCCTTGCGTTTTTCGCGGGGTGCGGTATTATGGGTAACATAAGGGGCAATGCCCCGGACAAGGAGAAGAAACATGAGCAAGATCATCCGCACCAGAAAGCCCAGCGTTCTGCCATTTTATGCAATGGCACTGGTCTTTTTGGTATTGTGCGCGGTACTGCCGGTGTATAAGCTGTGGGCGCTGCTGGCGGCGCTGGGCGGTGCATTTGTGGCCTTTGGTGCGGCACAGAAGGTCTGCCCGCCCCGGGTGGTGGAGCACGAAGTGCCTTTCCACACCGGTGTGGAGGATGTGGACGCGATGCTGACCGACATTCAGCAGAAACTGGATACCCTGCACACCCTCAACGAGCAGCTGCCGGACCCGCAGCTCTCTGCCGCCATGACCCGCATGGAAAAGGCAGGCCGCTCCATTGTGGAAGCGGTGGAAGCAAACCCGGAAAAGGCAAAGCAGGTGCGCAGGTTCGCAAACTATTACCTGCCGGATGCGGTGAACGTTCTGCAGCAGTATGCAAAGCTGGCAAAGCAGGGCGTGCGCGGCGAGAATGCCGCAGCCATCCGTACCGAGGTGGAGCACAATGCTGCTTCCATTGCCACGGCGTTTGAAAACCAGCTGGATGCCCTGTACGCCGCCGAGAGCATGGACCTTTCTGCAGATATCACGGTGCTGCAGAACATGCTCAAAGGGCAGGGTCTGAGCTAAGAAAAAGGTAAATGGTATTTGGAAAGGAAGGAATCTCTTATGGCTGATAATACATTCAATTTTGACCTCGATGCACCCGCAGTACCCACCCTGACGCTGGACCCCACCCCGGCAGAAGAGGAAAAGGCAGCACCCGCCCAGCAGGAAACTGCCGCACCGGAGCAGCCGCAGGTGAACCTGACCCCGGAAGAACAGGCCATGGTGGATCAGTTTGCTGAAAAGATCGATATTACCAACAGCCAGCAGGTGCTGCAGTACGGCTCCGCCTGTCAGAAGAAGATCGGCGATTTCTCCGAGGCCGCCCTTTCCAAGGTGGCCACCAAGGATCTGGGCGAAGTGGGCGATATGATCACCAGCCTGATCGGTGAGCTGAAGAGCTTTGATGCAGGCGAGGAAGAAAAAAAGGGCATCCTCGGCTTCTTCAAGAAGAAGGGCGACCAGCTGGATGCCATGAAGATGAAGTACAACAAGGCCGAGACCAACGTGGAAAAGATCCAGTCCATGCTGGAGGGCCATCAGGTGCAGCTGCTCAAGGACATCGCCATGCTGGATAAGATGTATGATCTGAACATGGCCTACTTCAAGGAGCTGAGCATGTATATCCTTGCCGGCAAAAAGAAGCTGGCCGATGTGCGTGCAAACGAGCTGCAGCAGGCCATGGACAAGGCCAAGGTTTCCGGCCTGCCGGAGGACGCACAGGCTGCCCGCGACCTGGCCGATCAGTGTGAGCGGTTTGAGAAAAAGCTCTACGATCTGGAGCTCACCCGCAACATCAGCCTGCAGATGGGCCCTCAGATCCGCCTTTTGCAGAACAACAACACCATGATGGCGGAAAAGATCCAGTCCACCATCGTCAACACTATCCCGCTGTGGAAGAACCAGATGGTGCTGGCATTGGGTCTGGCCCACAGCCAGCAGGCCATGCAGGCCGAGCGTGCCGTTACCGATATGACCAACGACCTGCTCAAGAAGAACGCAGAGGCCCTGAAGATGGGTACCATCGAGACCGCAAAGGAGAGCCAGCGCGGTGTGGTGGATATCGAGACCCTGCAGCAGACCAACAAGAGCCTGATCGAGACGCTGGACGAGCTGAACAAGATCCAGAGCGAGGGCCGCGCAAAGCGCGCTGCCGCCGAGCAGGAGCTGAACCGCATCGAGGACGAACTGAAAGCAAAAATGATGGAGATCCGGAGCTGAGATGGCAAACGCAGATTTTTCGCAAAAACAGAACAGCACTTCCGGCGGTTTTGACGCGGGCAGCTACCGCGAACAAAAGCAGCCGGAGCAGGCCGTGCCGCTGACACCTCTGCAGCAGAAGCTGGCAGGGCTGGAAGCAAAGCTGCCCGCAGCCCTTTCCACCCGCGCAGCTGCACTGGCGCTGAGCGTGGTGGTGATGCTGGCGGCCTTTTTGGGCTTTGGCAGCGCCAAGCTGCGCAGCCGGTACAACGAAGTCCGCAAATGGTACACGGTGGGTGTGGCGGCAGACAACGGCTATAACCTCAACGAGGAGCTGACCACCCGCATGAACACGGCGGCAAACATCATCACCACCGCCGGCAGCACGCTGGGAGCGGACAGTGCCGAGGTACAGGCCGCACAGAGCGCGCTGAGCGATTTTACCGCCTGTCTGGAAGCCGTGCAGAACGGCGGCAAAAGTCAGGCACTCACCTCGCTGCCCTATTATCAGGGCAGCACGATGCACGCACTGTATCAGGCCAACGAGGTGCTGGGGTCGCGGATCGATCAGCTCTACGCAAAGCTGCAGGAGCAGGCCGCAGACCCCATGAAGATGGGCGCGGTGCAGGGCCAGTACGGCCAATTCAACAGTGCGGCTACCATCATCGGCACCCTGAAATACAACGATGCCGTTTACGACTACCAGAAAGAGACCGGCGGCTTTCCGGCCAGCGTGCTGGGCAGCATTGCCGGAGTAAAGGAGGTTGAACCCTTCGCATGAAAAATTTTGCAAAGCGCGTGAGCGCTCTGGTGCTGGCCCTTGTGGTGGGCACAGCGGCCCTGTGCCCGGCGGCATTTGCCGCCGCCAGCCTGCCGGACCTGCCCAGAGATCAGTGTGTGGTGGATGACGCCAACGTTCTGAGCGACAGCACCACCCAGACCATCGTTGATCTGAACAACCAGCTGCAGTCCAGCTGCAACGGAGCACAGATCGGCGTACTGACTGTAGATTATACGGGTAATTATTCCACTGAGGATTATGCAACACAGGCCTTCAACGCCTGGGGCATCGGCTCGGCTTCCGAGAACAACGGCGTGCTGATCCTGCTGGTGATGGAGTCGCCCATCTATGAGGATGGCGATTACTACGTGACCTACGGCGACGGCTTCCGCAACACCACGCTGGAAAGTCAGGCCAGTGCCCTCGCTCAGACCATGGAAGGTGATTTTGTTAACCGCGATTACAGCGATGCAGTAATCACCTGTGCCAACAATGTGGCCGACACCATTGCAAGTGTTTATGGGGTAAATCTGAACAATGGCAGCTACGACGACGGCAGCTACGCGGAGCCGGACGACGGCCCCACCACCTTTGGGGATATCGTTCTGGGTATCGTGATCCTGTTCATGTCCCTGATGGTGATGCTGATCATCGTACTGTTCGTGTTCCGGGTGTTCATTGCACCCATCGGCCACGCAGCAGGCTGGAACTGGGGCCCCTTCGCATGGGGCTACATGGCAGGTTCG
>ERZ791843.624-NODE-624-length-20519-cov-19.079_pt1 | contig 20519 bp, 15 predicted proteins | sample MGYA00510290_ERZ791843 | MGnify/ENA primary metagenome ERZ791843 (study PRJEB30046, sample SAMN00715254) | human gut metagenome | study: EMG produced TPA metagenomics assembly of the A metagenome-wide association study of gut microbiota in type 2... | reverse complement strand
GGAAACCGCCGAAATACGCTGCCGACTGGTGCGTGGCGGCTATTACCAGCCGACTGCCTATCAGATAAGGTATTTCCAGCCGGACGGCAAAGGAAAGCTGGAAATGGATAACGGCACGGTGCTTTTGCTCAATGACCTTTACCCGTTGGAGAAAGAAACATTCAGGCTCTACTACACCTCGGCATCGACAGACCAGCAGACGATTGACATTTATATTATCGACAGCTTCGGGCAGATGCAACAACTTTCGTTCTCGTTTAACAATGACAGCAGCGAGGAAGAATAAATCTTTTGGAATTAGTATGTTGATAAACACCCAGTGTTTTATTGCTGGGTGTTTATTTTGTGATTACCTTTGTTCCTTGTAAATAACTTATAAAAAAATAACTGCACATTATGAGAATAAAGGATATTTCCGTTGAAAATTATCGAAACTTAAATTCTGCAACAATTACATTTGACGAATCGTGCAATTTTATTGTTGGAGAAAATAATTTAGGAAAATCAAATATATTAAACCTGTTAAATATCATTTTCACACGAAGAGGATTTGTTTATGATGATTTTAATGATGCAAATTTACCTATAACAGTTAATATACGAATAAAACTCACAAATGATGAAATAGGGCATTTTGAAGACTTGTTTGATATAGATGATTACACCTATATCAATATTATCTGTAAACAAGTATCACCTGATGATAATATGGAATTTTATCATTTAGAAACAGAAACATACATATCTCCAACCCTTATTAAATGCTTAAACTTTATATACTATGATTCCTTGAGAAATCCCATTTCTGAAATTAATTTTGACAGCAGTAAAGGCGTAGGGCGTTTTTTATCAAGAATGATTAAGGATTACGTATCGAATACAGATAAAGATATTTATTAAAGTGTATCTAATTGAGAATAAAGAAGTTACCTTGTTTGTACAACTAAACTGGTAACGATTTGGAAACGAGCGAACTACTTGGCTTCGCTGTTTTCTGCCTAACAAAGAACGCTTGTCATTCTGTCTGCAAAGATAATACTTTGCTGGCGAATAACAAGCGTTTTTAATGAGATATTCTTCTTTCTGCACTTTTGTAATGCTGTTTGTCGTTGTAATGGGACTATAATCCTCGTCCTCGCTTCTTCTTTCTGTTTGCTTGGTTTCTGAGTTTACGCTGCCAAGCTGTTTCTGCATAGTCATAGCCTTGCACAGTTGGTGTAATCAAATCGCGTAACCCTTCCACAATTTCATCGGCTGCGCTAACAATGGTGTCTGCCACTGCACCAATGGAGTTCTGCACTCGTGGGGTATCATTGTCTCGTGAGACAGTGGAACGGCTTTTGGGTACAAGCTGATAACCTGTATCAGATTGTTTGTTGTTTTCTGTCGGCTCTTGTACTGTTTGATGTGGTTTCTTTGGTTCTTCCTTGTTAGTTGCTTCAAAGTTCTTCTGCAAGGAACGGTAGCCGAACTCCCTGCCGATTTCGGAAGCCTTGAAGGATTGCCCTGCGTATGAGAACTTCAAGCCATATACCTTGCCCTGCTTGTTCTTCATACGCTCTATGGTAATGCCGTTTTTGTTCAATTCATAAAGGAACATGGAATGCCCCGTGACGCCTGTTCCTTTGTACTTGTCAAGCAAGGTGTAGCAAATCTTCTGCACCTGCTGCTTTGTTTGCTCTCTTGTAGGGCTGGCTTTTTCCGTTTGGTGTTTCCTTTCTGCCTTGACCTCTTTTGCAATGGTCAAGCCTTTCTCCCTGCTGATTTCCTCTGCCACCCTTGCAGCCCTATTGCTCACAAAGGTGGTATCATAGACTTCTCCATACAGACTGATACGGTTAGCAATTATGTGAATGTGTCTATTATCGGTGTCCTTGTGCGTTACTGCCACCCATTGGTGGTTGTCAAGTCCCATTCGCTTGGCAAACAAATGTGCTATCCACATATATTCGGACACAGACAGCTTTTTCTCGTCTTGTGGTGCGATGCCTATTTCAATGCGGAGGAACTTATTCCTGCACCGTGTGTTGTAATCGCTGACCATCTTCATTTCCTCATAGATAGTCTTTGGATCTCTGCTGCAAAGATTGTGGAAGGCAAGCCGATAGCCGAGCTTGCCCTCTCTGAAGATATAATCCAGAGCCATGCTGCCGTGCGCTATCGCCTTACATTTTCCTATCATTTCTTGTTAGATTTAAGACCTTATATACCTCATCGTCCACACGAAAATGCGGGTCGTAAAATCGCTTAAATGCTTCTTTGGCACATAGCGATAGGTTCTTTGTGATATGTAGCCAATCTTCGTCCTTGACCTTGATGAGGTTGGAAACCTGCCCATAGAATCTTCCTGTATGCTGGAGGATGGCAATGGCTTCCCTCTCATTGTCTGTCATCTTGGGAACGACTGTTACTTCTCCGTTAAGGAGTATCTCACGGCAGTAATCTGAGAACTTTCGCCCTGCACTTTCCGCTTTTGACTTGATACGCTGCTTCTCCTCTAAGGTACATCTTACTTTGATGAACTCTGTCTTGTTCATCCTCTGTTCCTCCTTATCCCGTTGCTGCCATCGGGCAGCTTTTCCTTTGTATCTATTCATATAAGTTTCCTTTGAAAGTTAATCATTATAGATGATTTGTTGTTGCTTAATTTCTGAATGCTGACCGATGAGAACGTAGTGATTACGGTCTTATCTCCCCGATAGTCTGACGAGGGGAGCAAGAGCAGTTTGTGGGTACAAACTGACGTCTTGCAATGTCAGCTAACGAAACGTTTACGCATAAAGCGTTTTGCCGTCCAAAAACGAATGCCGTGCATTCAGTATCTAACTGCGTTCGTGGCATTCCCTCCATTCAATGTATTCAGCAAAAAACTGTTATCGGTACTACCCTAAAACGGTCGAGGATTTTGAGTGAAAGGAACGTCCCTTTTTCTGAAAACCGTCAACCCTTTTCTTACGGCTTACAGTCTTCTCCACTTCTCTATGTCTTCACCATATTCCTCCAGATGCTGACGAACGATGTTCTCCACAAAGCTTGAAAGGTTGCTGCCTCTGTCGCCCAGCCTGCGTACGATGAAGTCGGCACGTTCCTGTGTCTCCCTGCTCAGATAGACCGCCTTTCTCTCGCTTAGCTTTGTTGGAACAAGGAACGCCTGCTTATAGGCTTCGAGAGTCTCCTTTCTCATTTTGGCACTGATGCGTCGTTGAACGGTTGCGCTCTCTGTATGCTGTGCAGGCTCGGATGGCGTGGCATGCTCTATGGCATGTCCTGTTTCTTGTTGTTTTTGCTCTTGAATAGTTTTCATTCCCTTTTCCCGGAATTCAGAGACAGATTGTTCACTTGAATTTTCAGCTTGGCTCATACCAAAAGTTTTTCCTATGAAACGATCTATTTCTTCCATGTTTCTTCTTTCCCTTTTCATCACTCTATCTTATTTTAAGTTTGACTTGTTTTATTTTGTTGCTTGTATTTGGAGTTTTCTCCAACTCTTCCCGTTGCTCACGGACACGTCTGACGTGAAAATCGTTGAGATCTTTGAAGTCTCCATAATACACAGCCATATCTTCTACCTTAAAACCTGTGTTTACAAATTCCTGCACAGTTTTTCGCCCTGCATCGTCATTGTCAAGAAAAGCACGAACGGAGGTTATATTTCTTTCATTCAGGTAGTGGATACTCCTTGCTACATTACTCACGGAATTCATCACAAGGCATTGGTTGGAGACCTCCCCTTTCATTGAAAGAAAAGAGAGAAAGTCCATAAAGCCCTCGAACAGACAGACGGGCTGTGCCTTGTCCTCAAATATCGGAGTGATGTTCTTCGGGGCAATCGTTCCCTTGAACGTATTGTTGTCCCGAAGTTCATAACCACCCGAAGAATTGGCAAAGCCGATGGCTTCATATCTCTTTCCCCTTACCTCGTAGTTGATACATTTGAGAAAGGGTGTTGCCTTTTTCAAATTGATGCAACGTTCCTTGATAAGGTATTCCTGCAAATGCGGCGGCAAGGTGTCTGATATGCTTATCAGTCTCCTTGTTTCGCTTGCTTGTCTTGTAGTTGTCTGGTTGAGACCAATACGGGGTTCAGTCTTTGAATAGCTGTGCGCTGTATTATCGGAAGCGTTCTGCCCCAAACGGCAGATGGCTTCCGAGAGCGTACAGCCTTCCAAGCGCATACAGAGGTCGATGATGCTTCCGCCCCTGCCTTCGGCATAGTCTATCCAAAGGTTCTTTTCCCTGTCCACTTTGAAACTCGGACGCGTTTCCTCCCTGAGCGGTGAACGGTACATGGCATAGGCTGGTGTTTTACGGACAGGCCTGATACCCCTCCTTTCGAGATACTCCACGATGGGATATCGCTTGATAAGTGATAAATCTTCTTCTTTCATTGTTTTGATACTTTAATGGGTTGAATGATAATTATTTATGCTTGTCTGTTTTATGGTTTTACCGTTTCCAAAGTTTTCCCCTCCAAACTTTTTCATCATTCTTCTTACTACATACTATTTCGTGATAAATGATTGATAATCAGCAGCACTTTTTAGTATAGGACGATACTACACATACTACTACATTTGGCTACTACAAGTCTGAAGGAGCGGGCATGGCAAGATTTTCCTAATCTTGTAGGCATAGATGGGGCTACCTCCGTTTCTTCGCTTGCTCACCTTTATGTATCCTGCTTTCTTCAAGGCTTCGCCCATACGCTTGGCAACAAGTGGTTGGTGAGTATAAATACCCAAATAGGTGAGTATCTCCGTAGTAGTCATTAACGAATAGTTTTCATCCTCCGTTGGCTTTTCAAAGCAACGCAGCAAAAGTTCCATCTCAGCGGTTTGTACCTGAAAGTCCTCACTCTCTCTCTGTATAGTTCGGCAATCTCTTCATCATCAAACCAATAGCGGAAACCTGACTTTAATAGGGTTTTGGCTTCAGCATAGACATTGTCCATTGAAATACGCTTGGCTTTCTCTATGTCTATGGATAGAACTTCAAAGGGCAGAAACCTTCTGCTGCCTGTCGGGTCTGTAAGAAAGTCGTTACCGTTCACCGATGCCACGAAGCTTGCCAAGTGGGGATGCTCCTCCACATATTTGTCATACGGCATACGGTACTTGACCATCGGACAGGTGATAAGGTTCTTCAGTTCGTTCTCGTCTCGCTTATTGAGGGCTTTGAGCTGGTCATCTATATTTACGATAAGGTTCTGACCGATATAAGTGAGTGTGTTTTTCTCCTGCGGATATATTTTTCCTGTGTAACTGTAACCGTGCAGTTTGGACGGACAGAGCAAATCGAGAAACGTTGTCTTGAACTTACCCTGCTCACCTGTCAGTACAAGGCAGGTATGGTTACGGCACTCACGGTCGTCCATCGCATTGGCGACCACCGCCACAAGCCATTTGGTAAGATACGGCAACCATTTGTTAGAATTACGGACAACAACGCAGCTTGCCAAATCGGAAATTGCTTTCGGTGAAAAAGAAGGCACATTACTATCCCTACAACCAGCATCATCACAGCTACAGCTATCACCTATATCTATCAATGGCAACCCTTTTAAATACTCCTGAACGGGATTGATACGGGGAGAAAAGCTGCTTTCGATGATGGAATAAAGGTTCTCGGCAGAAGTCGCTATGCCTTCATCGCAATCGAGTTCCCTGCGAAGTGTGTTGATTTCATAACGACCAACCTTTACAAAACGATTATTACCCTTACTGCAATATTCGGTTCTGCCCAATACTGTGTTGTATCTGAACTCATAGTGTGTGGAGAGGTAGGTTTCTATCTCTACGTTCTTGGATGAACTACCCCTTCGATGGGGATTTCTCCTGCTGCCTGTATTGCCTGCATCTGCGTTCTTTTTCATTATTCCCTTGAATTAGTTTCCAAGAGTGAAGTTAGGGTGAGAATGCGTAACTTCCAAGCATTCAGAGCCCTCTTGTATAATGTTGCGCTCGTCCGCTTTAAAATTCTTAGGAGAACAGGCTGTCAAGAAGGGCATTTATAGCCTCATTAAGAAAAAAATGGATGACAGGAAAGAAAGGTTAACAGAAATACGGATTGTCGTTGTTTGCTTTCAGATGCGGTCTTTTGCTTTGATTACCTTATTAACCTCATTTGTGCAGTGGCAAGAACATCAATCTGTCTCTTTTGTCCTTGTTATAGCGCCACAAGCTGCCACGTGAATGAAAAGTGATGGAATAAGAAATGCCCGATATTAATTTTGCATAAGACAAGCTGCGCTCGGCAAAGGATAAGTGAACTTTCCTCTACACTCGCTTGGATTGTCTTTGCAATAAAAGAAAAAAGACGGGGCAGGAAAACGCAAATGTGAACCGATGAAACGGATTGCTCTTTTCCCGATAGTTCCCGATACTTCCCTGCTGTTCCCCACGGCTTTGAGAGGTGTACGCACGCCATTATCTTTGCCGATGGAAGCTGGAAAGATTTGAAACAACAAACAATAACAATATAAAATTATGAACTATTACATCATTACAGAAACCAATTGGGCAAAGCTTCGAGATGAAATCTTAAGCCTTGCAGAATGCTGCCACAAGGCATTCGGAGAGAAAAGCAAGCACACGGACTGGCTGCACAACGGCGATGTGTGCCGACTGCTGAACATCAGCAAACGCACTTTGCAGCATTATCGCGATACGGGCGTGTTGCCGTTTACGCAAATCGGGCACAAGTGCTATTACAAGTGCGAGGATGTGGAAGCATTACTTCTTACGAAGTCTAACAAACCTAAAAACAGACAGATATAATGGAAACAGCAAGAGACTTGAACATGGAGACGGACGAGATGCAGCTGGTTGTCTCGGCATTGAGAGGTGTAGGCAAACGGATTGTGGAAGTGTCGGATACACACAAACCACTCTTTGCAGGAGAACTTTTCCTCACGGGCAAGGAAGTGTGCGAGCGACTGTACATCAGTCCCCGTACCTTGCAGGACTACCGAGACAGGAAGATTATCCCTTACACGCAGTTTGCAGGAAAGATACTCTACAAGGCTTCGGACTTGGAAAGGATGCTGGAGGAGAATTACAAAGGAAACGTCATATAGCTTTAACGAAAAATGTGTTTCCGACACACTAAAAGGATACTTTTCATGTGTCGGGAACATTGTTTTTAAGGCTCAAATACGCACGTTTATAATTCACTGGCAATCAAAATCTTACATGGGGAGCTTTGTCTTATAAGAGAATTTCAATAAAGATATAGGGCTAACTCGTTAAGCAACTTTCTGATATGAGGGCAACTTAGTTAATGTCTTATACCTATAATCGCGTGCGGCATACTTACTCAATATTCTCTTCTTTTTTGATAATCTTATTACTTTCAGCAGCTTTCTTCAACCATTCCGATACATTGGGAATGCTGTCAAAAATATCTATTTTGGAGTTTCTTAAATACATATAATCTATACCATAATATAGCTCTTCCTTCTTATTTTTGGGTAACCAAATAAGATGGTGTTTGTGAAGCCAAAGTAAAACAGTATTAGTTTTTTTGATAATCAAGCTTTTAAACTTTGAATATTTCTTTTCTATATTTGAAGGCTCATAACATCTAAGTTTCTGATGTATAGCGCCTTTCTCATCCATATAAGCACAGCCACCATTCTGACTATGATTAGCATAACCTACCCCTCTTGAACGAATCATCCTCTCAGTTAGGATTGGCCAAAACATTATCTTTTCGTTAGCATTGAGATAATTAAGAAGATGGTCTTTGCGTACTAATAATGCGCTATGTCCACTTGAGAACATATAGTTGTCCAATACAACAATCTCATTTTTATCATTCACCCATACTCCAACATCATTAGAAAATTTCAATTGGAGCCCATTGAATAACCACTCATTAGGCAGAAGCAGATTGACAAAATCATCGGATGACACATCATCGTCATATGAGAGGGTGTACTGCAAATAAGCAGGTTCCATGATAATTTCATCGAAAATCTTATGTCCTACAGAGAATGGTATTCTTTTGTGGTTCTCAATACTTACAGCATTCTTATAAGCTGTCGACCAATAAAATTCACGAGTAAATACATTGTAAATCTCGTTATTCTTATGAAAGGAACGTCCTTCAATTCCTATATGGTATAAGTTGTCACGCACAGTACTCAAGGCCTCCTTATTGACAACATATGCCTGTATGAAAGTCCATAAATCTCTTATAAGAGCTTTATCGTCATCTGGTTCATGCACAAACTTGCTGTATGAAAATAAATTTACCCATTCAATTCCATCTTCATCAGTAATAAAAACATACTCCCTAATTCTTGGCATATTTTTCCACGTCTTCAACCATTTGAGATCATTTTTCGGTTCCGATATATCAAAATTAGGAAGTTTATATTTGCTCTGATGATGTAATGACTTACGCCCAGGATATATTGTAGGGTCAATAGTTCTGGCTCTTCGTACAGGATCAGACCATTCATTACTCCAATCTTTATCAGGGTATTTGTCTAACATCCGAGCCATAATGCGATACATGGCTATCCACTGATATTTCTTTCCTATACGTTCAATTTTGCCATGAGATCGATTATGGCTATCGTTGTTCTTATCGAAGTGAACAAAAACATTAGGATCATATCCATACTCTTCAAATATCATATGTATGGCCCAATTCGACAACATCTCTACATTCTCCCCAAAGCCACCAAGATTAGATTGGAATACATATCTTCCAAAATCTCCATAACTTCTTACTCCATACTCTGGAGCCATAGACGATAATATTGAGTGCTGAACCATATATACGTCTCGTTCATTTTCTGGAACTGTTTTCCAATCTCTATCATACTTTGCAGTAATTTCATCGTTTGAAGGAATGGGAGGTAAGGTCCCGTCTGTAAAGGGAACTTTTATGTGTCCCTGTTCTATCCTTATATCCAAACCTCTACTAATACCAAACTCTACAATATTACAAGCATAGTCACGCACCAAAATGTGTTCAGGTACATGTTTCTTGACGAAGACGTTACTATATACCCACTGTGCAACTGTACAGCTATTTTTATCATCTTGCATTAGGAGTAACGCTCCATAGACAGCACACCACAAACGTTCTTGAATGTAAGGATCATTAACAAAATAGTATTTCTCTAGTAATGGCAGAAGAAGTTTTTTATGCTGAACTAAAATATTTACAATGGCATGTGTAGCACAATCTCTCAGTTCTCGCCAAGTAGTGGATAGTGTCCATACCAAAGTCTCAAGACATGCCTTAGCTATCTGATTATCTATTGATTTAAGAGTGTTGTTCGAAGCTTCACACCCCCATCGTGCCAAATCCAGAACTTTCCTGCCATGCGACCAAGGATCAGAAATTAAAACAGTCCATATAGCGTCTCGTTGCGCCATACTTAAATTCCATAACATATCATACAAGGCAAATCCATTTGAAGCTACATCTGTTCTGTAAGGGCGAGATAATATAATTTCAAACATCAAACCGTATTTGTTTGCTTCCTTTATTTTGCATATCAATTCATCTCCTTTCATGGTGAAACTATCTCGCCACATTGCACTATCAATAAATGATTGATATGCCTCTTCTTTATCATTCTCCTCAACTAGTTCTATCAGTTCTTTATTTTTAATTGAGGGAACAAGAATTGCTAAAGCTTCAGAAAGATTTCCCAAGTTATATTTGAACCATTCTTTGGCTGGTGTATTTGAAATCAGATATTCTGCGATAAAATAATCGCCTATCCTTTCAAAGCCAAAATTTACATATGTGACACCACCGTCATAGACATCTGTTCTTAATAATCCCTCATCTATTAGCAATTCAAAGAATTCGTTGGGCGTCCTTGTATATTTAGCATCCTGTGCCAATCTTTCCATTACAACTTGATATTTAAGATGCCAACGACTACCAGTTGTAACCATTAATTCAGCTACCGAACGCAGAGCTTTAGTTACAAGATTTTGAGCTTTGTTATACTTAAATTTTATCGCTATTTCATGATTGGCATCATCACAATATTCTAGAATAGTTGTCCAGAAATTTGCAAACACCAATGGACGATGACTTTTTTCATGATTGCGACAATACTTGATTAAGAAAAGTGGATTAGAGAATTCTTCTCCATATACAGGCCAAGTTGGTTGGTCTATACCAAAAGATGAGAACATGTACTCACATGCTTCTCTCTCATGTCCTTTGAATCCATGATGCTGATATACTGCGTATTCAGAATTATGAGCAATATCATAAAACCAATTTTTACAATCTGATATACGAAAGCTTATAATAAGACGCAGATACTCACATGAGTCTATACTTTGCAGAAAATCCAACAGAAATTTGTTCCATAACTCATCACCAGCTCCTTCGTTAATTGCATCAATAAATAGCACTACAGGCTCCCCTATTCTCTTACCATAATTATCGAGTTCTTTTAGTAATTTTTCCTTTCTACATTTTATATCCAACAACTCGCGAATTTGGGAGAGAGGGTCTGATGATGCTGTAAAATGTTGCCCTAAAAGTAATATGGATGGTTCATGGGCACGTTTACGTTGAGTAACCATATCGCCTATAAGATGAGACTTTCCCGTACCAGCAACACCCGTAACTATAATTGTATGATGTTTCTTGAACTCAATCCAATTATTGGAAAGCACTTTCTGTAAGGCATGTCCATCTTCACGAATAAAATACCCTTTTGTTCGAATGTCATTTCTATTGTTACTTTCAGAATTGTAACAGAAATTGTTAAATATAGAGAGGAATCCATTTACTGATTCTCTTAATTCAATATAAGAAGTTGCTGTTCCACTTAAGCTGTCCATCTTTTTAACAAGATGCCTACATTGAGCAGAAATTTCAGAGCAAGAAGGTTCTTTGTCTGTACTTATTATAAATGATTTCAATGTATCTCTAAATTTCTCTATTTTCTCTTTTAGTAAAGGCTTGAACCTATCAGTAATGTGCAATGAAGCCAATGCGAAATCCATATCTTCAAATGGGAAGTTACGGTTCTCTGAATAACGCTTATCCAAATTCTTAATCTGCTTGATATTCTGTTCTTCAAACCACTTCTGCGTGGGAATGAAGTTTAACTCTTCATCTATCAAACGACATGCCTCAACTATTTTTTTCCACTCTTCAGGCTTTTTCTTATTAGACTGCCAAAGATACAGAAAATAAGCAATGGCAATTAGCACTGCTATTCCAAAACTCAACCATTCAGAGTTTTGGGACAGAACCCCCAAAAAAGTTATTTCCTTATCAGCGTAACGGAAAGAAATGTGTGCTCTCAGAAGTTGAGGTATAAGACCGGAAAGAGAAGCCTCTGTTGCCATAAAAGTGTAGAACACTTTACGCTCAGCACGCTTCTTCAGAAATCCTACAATTATATTAATCCATTCCTTCCAATTTGCCTTACGCACCTCCTTTATAATAAGAGTGAGTGAAGTAGTTTGTATAATACCCCATAAGAGTAAGGCTAGAAATATACTGAATATGATAATCATTGTGTTGTTTTGTTTATATTTTTAAAGTAGCATTCATTATCCTATGATAGTATGTCTGCTGCTTATAATTTTAATATTTTAAGCGCAAAGGTAGATATTTCTCTTCAGGTATTAGCAACATTAATTAACTTTTCCTGTTTTGCTATTTTAAATGAGTTAAGTTAGAAAATTAACTCGTTTGATTGATGGTTAAAGAATTTGTGACAATATTGCACATAGCAATGTTATTTGCACCTTTGTAGCATTACTAACCCTTTACTTCTAAGCGAGATGATAAAGTACGTAATTCAAGCGAAGAAGAATCCACTGAAAAAAAGAAGTGAAGTTTTATCCGCAGGCTGCACCGACCACGCCGGTAATGCTGGCACAAATCGTAAAGCGGATAGAGAAACGCTCCACCGTGTCGAGTGCTGACGTAAAGGCTGTGTTGGACGCCTTACAGTACAAAGTTATTGAGGCCTTAGAGAATGGCAACACCGTGAGACTGGGCGACATCGGTTCGTTCTGTCTCACCATCAAGGCGGAGGGTGCAGCAACGGCCGTCGAAGCCAAGACAAAAGGCGCAAAACTCATCAAGCAGGTGAATGTGCAGTTTACCAAGAGTACGGCAATACGTGATTCTTTCGACATCCGAAGTCTCGACTTCGCCCCGCAGGAAGACATTGTAAACGCAAAATAGCATGCTGGCAGTATCGTAATGCCTTAACGAAAAACGTGTTTCCAGCATACGAAAAGGATATTTTTCATGTGTCGGAAGCACCGTTTTCAAGGCTAAAAAATACACCTTTATAACTCATTGATAATCAGCGCCCTACAGAGTAGTAAAATTATCCTATAAGACAATTTTGAACGGATGCGGAGGAATACAAAAACTCATAGACTTTTCGGCAATCTCAAATAAAAATTGTACCTTTGCAGACGAAAACGCAGAAGGGTGACGGCGTACACTCGGCCCTTACTTTATTATTTTTACTATGGCTTACTTATTTCTTACACTTGCCATTATTTTAGAAACAGCAGGAACGGTGTGCATAAAACTCTCTGATGGCTTCACAAAGCCGCTACCGGTAGTGGGGACCTGCCTTGCTTACATTTCTTGTTTCTATTTCCTCTCGTTGTCCTTGAAAACTATTCCGTTAGGAATTTCCTATGCAGTGTGGGCTGGGCTGGGAATTGTATTGGGTAATATTATTTCCGTTGTATTTTTCGGGCAAAAATTCGATTTTGCGGCAGGCATCGGCGTTACACTCATCGTTGCAGGAGTAGTCGTTCTCAATCTCTTTTCAGCGGCATCTGCGCATTGAGAAGAGGCGGCATGAGTATTTAGGAAAAAGTCGTGAGGTATAAAAGGACTTGCTCCGTATTAGTGGGGCAAGTTCTTTCTGTTTGAGGTGTCTTTACATCAATCTATCCAAACAGGTGAATTATGAGAGTTGTCGGACGGGATAAAAGACGCAAGGCGGACCGTATTGGTGGACAGAAAAACAGCACTTGGGTAGAGACGTATCTGCTTCAAGTACCGTTTTTTATCTTATAAATTAATTTACTGTTTCTTAAACTGTTTTGTTGTATTGAGTTAGATAAATTCGGATTTATCTGCATCTCTTCATAATGTATTTCAGCCTTGGACTCTCAATTACCTCATTGATTTCAAACCCAAGTTTCTCATAAATCCTCTTTGCTTTTTGGTTGAAATCAAAGACCGTTAGGGAAATACTTTTAATATTATCATCCTCAAGAATGAAATCTACAAATCTTTTTAGGGCCTCAGTCCCAAAGCCCAATCCTGTTTTTCGGGGATCTATTACAAATCTACCTATGTGTATGTTATCCTTGCCAATTCGTACTTCTTGTATCATTCCGATAAATTCCCCTTGGTTGAATATCGAAAACACATTTCCCAAGTCCTTTATTTTATCATAGTCCAGCGGGTAAGAAATTTCGGAACCAATCCATTGCTTCTGAAACTCTTTTCCTTGTTCATTGGACCATTCACATAAAAGCAAGGCATTGTCTTTATTTATTCCCTTTTCAATTCTAATATCCCTCATCTCGTTAAAGTCTCGGTTATATTGCAAAGATATACAAATTGTTTGAAATATAAAACAAGCATCGCCTTGCTTTTCGTTGTAACTTTGCAAACTGTAGTTTGTTGTCGTAACAGCGATTTCTCCTTTCTGACTACACGCCAATCCTTTTTCTTTCACCGTATTGCCTTTCCTTGTAGTTATGTAGTAAGATAATATCGGTGAAAGAGAAAAGCATATCAATTGATACTGCCATTGCAGTGTAGGTATATCTGCTCCCTCACAGGTACAGGGCGTTGCAGTTCTCGACAGATGTATTTCCTGAACAAGTGTACTTCCGTGCTGTCCAATTGATAAGATAAAGCGATGATGATTGAAAGCGGATAAAGTGGGGCATAACCTTTTAACAGCCCATTTACGAATACTTCCAACTCCCCTGTATCCCTTTCATCGGGACGTAGGGAAGATACTTTTAGTAGTTGCTGCAGACGATAGTTGAGTTTCTTCCATGTTACACCAAAGAAATCTACGAGTTCGTTCTCCGTCATGGAGATTTCGCCTTTTTCTTTGCGAGTGATTTGCATATTATCGCCCCACTCGAAATAGCTGCGGTCTCTTTTTGTTTGCTGGTGATTGACATTCATACGGTTTCCTCCTTTGTTTCCTCTTTTTGATGTTTCCTTATCAACCTATCCATATCCTCCGAAATCTTGTTGTCCGTTACTTGTGCGTAGATTTGAGTGCTTGATATGGAGGCGTGCCCCATCATCTTGGCAATACTCTCGATAGGTATTCCTGCACTTAAACTCATCGTGCCGAACGTGTGTCTTGCCATGTGGTAAGACAACCGTTCTCTGATGCCACACGCCTTACCCACGATGCTCAGCTTTGCACTCATCACGCTACGGCCACAAGCACAGTGAAAAATAAAGTCGTCGCCTTTTCCTTTCACTGTCTGCATTTCTTTCATGCTCGGTTGTTCTTTCTTGTATTGATTGATGATGGTCTCCGCTATCGGGTGCAGGGGCACAATAAACTCCACCTTTGTCTTCTGCCTTTCTTTACGGATATATTTCTGTCCGTCGGCTGCCGTTTGAATGTGTCCAAATTGCAAATGTTCCATATCAGCAATAGCCAAGCCCGTAAAGCATGAGAAGATAAACATCCGTCTTGCTTGTTCTGCTTCCTTATCAATTACTCTCAATGCCATGAGTTTGGCAACATCGCTCTTTTGCAGAAAGCGTATCTTCTGTTCCGCTTTCTCATACTTGGCATTCTCAAAAGGATTACAGCGAATGAGCCTTTGACTGACCGCACGATACATCAGCCTACTCAGCCAACAAAGATAGCGATTCATGGTTGCTGTTGCCAAGCCTCGTTTTTTCAGATAGAAACGGTATTCTTCAAACAAGTCTTCCGGTATAGTGGCTATGACTATATCCGTCATTCCCTTATCCTTTACAAACTCCGTAAGTAACTTATCTGAATAGAGAAGATTCTGATAGGTTCCCTCAGCTCTTGATTTGCCCACGCACTCTTTAACGGATTGCAGTTCTGCCTTGCTCATGGCAAGAAGTGTTGTCGGCATGGTGGCTATCCCCTGCAAGCGGTTCTTGAGCAGTTCCACGCTTACCACTCCGTCCTTTATCAATATCTCCTGATAGGTCTTTTCTACAAGTTCTTTGAACTCGCCGATTCTTTGATTGGTTTTCTTGTCGGTTGTCAGTCCTTTCCTGCTGTTCCACTCGGAGGACTTGCACTGCTCACCTGTGGTGATAGCAGTGCTCTTACCATCTATGGTGATACGGCAGTGAATAGCTGTCTTGCCGTCTGCCTTTGTTTTCTGTCTGTTGATGTAAAACAATATCTTGAATGTACTTCTCATAAAAAATCTTGGTTAAATGGTTAAACGTAAATCTTCTGTGAAAGAAAGGAAACGGTTAAACTCCTCAAAGAGTTTCTGTGGTGTTACCTTTGCATAACGTTCGGTCATACTTACGTTCGTATGTCCGAGCATCTTGCTCACCGTTTCAATAGGAACGCCCTGCTCTAAGGTGATAAGTGTGGCAAAGGTATGCCTTGCCGTGTGCGAGGTAAAGGGAAAAGAAATACCTGCCCGTAGTCGCAAGGCTTTAAGACAGGACTGATAAGTGGGATATTTGATGAAAGGCAGCAGTGCTTCCCTTTCATCGCTATGCATTTTCTCAATTAACCGAACAGCTTCCGGCAACAACTTGATACGACAAAGCACCCCCGTCTTCTGTCGGTTGAACTTCAACCACAAACTACCTGCATCATCACGGACAAGATACTTCTTGCTTAGTTCCATCAAATCGCAATAGGCTGCACCAGTATAGCAAGCGAAGAGAAACACATCACGAGCAGTTTCCATTTCCTCTTCCAATTCATCAAAGCGGAGTGCCTTCAACTTGTCCAATGCTTCTTTGTCAAGAGCTTTAGGTGCTTTCTTGTCTCCTCGTTCTATATGTACTTTATCAAACAGAAGCGTATCAGCCAGTCCCTCACGATAAGCCAGCCTACAGACGGTCTTCAAATCTGCTGCAACTCTGAAAAATGTGCTTTGCTGATGATCGAGTTCACCGAGACAGAATGTCTGCAATTCATAGATAAAGCTTTCTGTAAGCTGTGAGAATGCCAAATCCGAAACATGGTATTTCTTCTGAATGAACTCCTGTAATCGTTTCCGAGTGGAATGATAGGCGGACATAGAGTCCCTCTTGATGTCTATACCGATATGGCTTTCTTTCTCCTTGATGAGCATATCCAACCTTTCGATTAGCATACATCGTGCCTGTACGCTGCCTTGAAACTGTTCCTTTACATCGGTTGCATCAAATGGCTGGCCTTTGGCAATCAACGATTGATAGGCAGATTGAATGGAAAGCAACAAATTCTCCAATCTCCCATTAATCTCCACCGCCTCACGGCTCTTGCCGTCCATCCTGCTCTCACGGGGATTCCACAAATCAGGATTACAGGAAAGCTTACAACTGAACTGGGCTATGGAGCGCCCAATGGTAATACGCCCCATAATCGGAGCCTTGCCCGACTTGTCCAAACCGCTCTTTTTAAGGTAGAGCAACACCTTCATCTTCTCTGTTTTCATACGCTTTAATATTTGTGGGCAAAATTACCCGAATTAAAGCGTTCCTCACTTATGCAGAAAACTGCCGACCGAAGCAACAGCCACACGAACGATAATAATTCAGTTACCTATTTCTTCTCCATCGTTACCAACATCAAAACAAGGTAACACTCTGGTAACTGAACTTCTGCCTAAATCTGCATATTTCTGCCCTTTACAATAGAGCAGTATTATGCCAATTCGTGTATTCCCTCCTCATTATCAGTTAGTTTACATCAACTTCGACATTTCTTCATTTTCATTGATTAGTTACATTGCTAAATACTAATAATTTAGTTGATATTGAATTTACAAATGATTTATTAACTAATGTAAATACTAAATTAGAAAAAATAAAATCTTTTAAAGACCACGCAATTAAAGCTGTTTTGGAGGGGGATGTTTCATTGTTATTCCCAAAGTTAATCTCTTTACAAGATGCCAGAGGAGGGGCATTGTCAAAATGTGGATATGGAATTCAATTTTTATTACTAGTTACTTTATCTATTTTGAATAAACTTCAAACAATTTCCGACCAACGTGGAGAAACAGGGGTATTTGTTAATGAGGATACAGGAGAAAGGTCTATTTCTGTTGTATTAGGACTTGACGAGCCAGAGATACATTTACATCCTTATATGCAACGTTCTCTTATTAAATATCTCAATAAAGTTATCAATAATGAAGATTCTGACTTAAAGTTATTAATAAAAGAATTATTTGGAATTGATAAATTAGATGGTCAAATCATCATCGCAACACATTCACCAAGTATTATTCTTAATGATTTTAAGCAGATTATTCGACTTTATAAAGAAGGAACAAGCACTAAAATAGTTTCAGGAACAAATCTATCTCTCGGCGAACAACTTGAAAAACATCTTTTACTTCATTTTCCTTTTATCAAAGAAGCATTCTTTGCTCGCTGTGCTATTTTTGTCGAAGGGGATTCTGAATATGGAAGTTTTCCCTTGTTTGCAAAAAAATGTGATATAGATTTAGATGATTGCGGGATATGTGTTATTCAAGCAGGTGGAGATTCCGTTCTACAACTGATACAGTTAGCAGAAAAATTTGGTATACCTTGTATTGGGATTAGAGATAGTGATGGAGATAATACCCCAACAAGTATTCCTAATTTATGGAAAACAACAGAACGGGATTTTGAGGCTGAATTAATGAAATTGATTGATATAGGAAGAGAGGAAGTATTATGCGATATACTTTGTGAATATGATTCGGAAAAACAAGAACGAATTCTGAATGCACAAGCATTAAATAAACGAGCATATAAAAAATATGGCTATTTAACAGCACCTATCAGTACAGACCTCAAATTATCAGATATAGACAAAACAAATATCACAAACCTAAAAGCCTATTATTCTACATGGTTTGGAATCAATAAGTCTCAACCATTGGGACTTTTAATAGGAATGAAACTATCTAAAAGCGAAATCCCTCAAATATATGTCAATCTAATTGAACAAGCTAAAAGTTTATGCTGATGTATCAAAACGAAATAGAAATTATAAAATCTCGGATTGAGAACAAACACCAAGGGGATGAAAAACAATTAGAAATTATTTTTTCTCCTAACAAACGATTATTAGTTGAAGCACCTGCTGGCTATGGTAAAACACATACAATGGTAAGCCGGATAGCCTATTTAATATCTATCGGCAAGCTACCTGTTCCAAAAAAACTTTTAGCATTAACTTTTAGCGTAAATGCTGCATATAAAATTAAAAAAGATGTAAGTAAGAATATTCCAGAACTATTGCAGGATTTAGGCAAGCAAATTAATATTAAAGAAAAAATATATGTATCTAATTATCATGGTTTCTGTCGAAGCATTTTAAAAAAATACGGTCATAGACTACATCCTGCATTGTCGAATTTAGATACTCTACAATCCGTTGATGATAGTCGAAGTGATAGTATAATGCGAGTATTTAATAATATTTCAATAGATGAAGCGAATGTTTTGTCAGAATTCAACGCCGGAGTTAAAAACATAAAAGGAAAGTATTTAAAAGAAAATATTGATAAATATAATTCTATTGTCATCTCCAAACTATTAATAAAGAATGCCATTCCATATAATGCAATTATTACTTTAACAATTAAATTGTTTAAAGAACAAATTGGAATATTAGAATTTTACCGAAATTATTATACATCAATTCTCGTAGATGAATTTCAAGATACCAATCTACTAAGTTATTGGCTATTGAATTTCTTAATTACAGATAAAACAAATATATTGCTATTAGGAGATTCTTTACAGCGAATTTATGGATTTATAGGAGCCGTACCCAATTTACTTTCACATGCACAAAATACATTCAATTTACAACTTATTTCATTGGAGAAGAATTATCGTTTTGCATCCAATGAGAATATGCTTCAATTGGATAAAATAATACGGCAAAATGCTATTACTCCTTTTGATAACCCTAATAGCTTAAAATCCAAGGTGGAATTTAATATCTATGATAACCAAGAAGAAGAAGCTTTACAAGTTGTAATTAAGTCACAAAAAATATTACAAAACGATTCCTTTGCTAAAGTTGCCATACTTGCAAAGCAAAGAGGACCTAATATTGAGCATATTATAAAAACTTTCAATCACAATAAGATACCATTCTTTTATGGATTATTTACAGATGAAGACTCTGAATATATAACATTCAACAGAAAATGTCTGTATGAATTTATTGAATTACTAAAATCAAATTCAAAGATTACTAAAAAGATAGGGAAAAAACATATTGATAAAATACGAGAAATATATATTAACAATGATTCCGTACTTGTTAAAGCTCTTTTAGAATTACTCGAAATTTTTTGGGTTCAGCTTTTTGTCGATTATTCGTTTTTATCTAATGAAGATAAAATTAATCTGATTAAAGATACCTTTGAACATAATGGTATAAAACAATATATGGAATTCTTAAATACGTCTATAATAATCTCTACGGTACATGCAGCAAAAGGTTTAGAATGGGATTATGTAATACTTCCTGATATGGAAAAAGATTCATTTCCTAACTGGTATGGATTATGCGGTAGATGTAAAAATGGAAATGACTGTAATTTTGTGATGACTAAAGATATAGAAAAATCATTCTTTGAGGAATTAAGTGTATTTTATGTAGCAGTTACTCGGGCTAAAAAGCAAGTTTTTTTTACGGCAAGTCATAAACAACTCACAAATAGGGGCATTTTTGAAAAAAATTATAGTTGTTTTATGAAATTGCCAGGTATTGAATATATACAAACAGTATAGAGAGACAGAAAGTATTATTGGCTAACCAACAGCTAGTCAGAAGGCATTGGTTGCTAATAATTTTTGGGGAATATAGGCGGGTTTCTTTGCTACTTTATTTCCCGGCACTCACGAAAGAAAGTAGCGGCGGCAAACAGCCGCCGTTCTCTATCAACTGGTTTTAAGGCTCCTTATGGACGTGTATTTCTCTAACCACACCTTTACCTGTTCCATGTTGTATTCGCCCGTGATAATTGCCGTATGGTCGTTTATGGCTACAAACCGGACACTCTCGTGGCTGTTTACCCAGCCTTGCAGGGAACAGACGCCCCACGTGTCCACATCTTCAAAAACACTGCGGTCTATCCGGCTGATTGGCTCGCCGAAAACTACCGTCATTATCTGAAAGTCCGGCTTATCTGCCAGCAGTTGCAAATGGTGCAGCGTGCCGAAATCGTCAATTTTGCGCCCCCACGCCCACACATCATTATACAAATCATCGCCCCATTGGTGCGGGTGGTCGAAACGGACTTTTACCTCTATGGTGTGTTCGTTTTCTTCTG
>ERZ791843.606-NODE-606-length-21104-cov-7.26804_pt1 | contig 21104 bp, 16 predicted proteins | sample MGYA00510290_ERZ791843 | MGnify/ENA primary metagenome ERZ791843 (study PRJEB30046, sample SAMN00715254) | human gut metagenome | study: EMG produced TPA metagenomics assembly of the A metagenome-wide association study of gut microbiota in type 2... | reverse complement strand
GGTTTACCTTACCTCAGATTGACAGAGAGTGACAATAGGTTGGAGCTCTCCTAAGCGAGGGGTCGGAGGTTCAAATCCTCTTATGGACGGGCTTCAAAGCGTTCGAAATGTTAGCTGGATTAGCTGACAACGAACGCTTTTTTTATTTTCTGATCACGTTCGTGTAATGATTTTCCACAAAAAAGAAGTATTTTTTAGCTAACATTTGGGTTTCGTTCTGGTGTTATCCCTTATTCAGAGATGTAAAAATACTCAGAACTGACCGATGAAAGTGTTATAATACGAATTGAGTGCAGGATGTAAAACAATATATATGAAGAAGAAAGAGTAATCGTAGATTTTTACTTATAAGAGGAGAATCAGCTATGCAGCAGGAATTTATTACAGTAACTTTTAATCGTACTAAGATTGCTATCCGGTGTGCAGACATTCTTTATGTGATCATGTCAGATGATCATTGTACGATTCATATGTTTGATGGAAGTGTTTATCGTTGCCGAATGACACTGAAAGCATTGAAGAAGCAGTTGAATGAAGGGTTTATGGAGGTAAAACGTGGCTGTATGGTCGCTGTGTCTGCAATCAGTGATATTGGAGATAAAATTTTACTGTCTAATGGAGAGGAAATCTGCTATACAAAGAGAAAGAAAAAGGCTCTCAGAGAAGAACTGCAGAAAAAACAGGAGCTTATGATTGCAAAGATCAGTAAAAAAAAGCTGCCGCTGACCCCGGAAGAATATGGCAAATATTATAAAATATGTGATAGTCTCCCGTTTGCATTTACGGATATAGAAATGGTATTTAATGAAGAAAAAAAGGCAGTGGACTGGATCTTTCGATATGGGAATGAAGCCTTGGCTACATTGGAAAAGCTGCCGTTGGACAAGATGATCGGAAATTCCTTTTCCAGCCTTTTCTCCAATATGGACGCAAAATGGCTTCATGTTTATGAACGTGCCACCTTGTACGGTGAAACACTTGAAATCATGGACTATAGTCCGGAAATAGATACCAATCTGAAAATTATATGTTTTCCCACATTTCCGGGACACTGTGGATGCATTTTGTTTAATGCAGACCAAATGAAATCTATAAGTGAAGAAAATCATCTGGTCAGGTTGGCTGCAGTTGCTATGAAAAGTAATCCCACTATATAAAGAAATGTTGTTTTACCGCTTATTGTGTTGATTTACCGTAATAAAAATGTCATTTTGCAACAGCTTGATTGTTTCCCTGATATATTCATGCTATATTTTAGTCAAGCGGATATTCGCAATCCGCTTCGCTACTTGCTCATAACCGAATAACTGCTCCGCAGTTTATCAGAAGGAGCTTGCACTCCTCCTGATACAAGCAAGTCCCCACCCACTGCTTATTGCTTTTCGCAACCCCCGCAGGGGACTTACTTGATTCGGTTAAATATAGCTCTTGTGATCAATTAAGATTTACAGCAGAGAATATTCAAAATTCTTGTAGAACAAGGGGGAAATAGCATGAAAAGAAAAAAAGTAATTGCTTTGATTACCGCCGCATTGACATTTACCATGACTGTCTGTGGCAGTTTAACTGCAGCTGCAGCATCAGAATTAACAGCGGAAAGTAAACCGGCCACTCAGTATACGGTTGATGCAAACCAGGAAGTTTATGCATTGCTGGATTTCGAGGATACTGCAGAGTTTGAGAATGCTACAAAGGGTCAGATCGCTTCTCCGGATACTCTGGATATTTATGATGAGAACGGAAAGCTTGTATGGAGTCAGACGGCATATGCTTTTCTGGATCAGGATGCTCCGGATACAGCGAATCCCAGTCTTTGGAGAGATACACAGCTGAATCACATTTATGGTCTTTTTGAAGTAACGGATGGAATTTATCAGGTGCGTGGCTATGATATGTCAAATGTCACATTCATAAAAGGCGATACAGGATGGATTGTAGTAGATCCATTGATGAGTGTAGAGTGTGCACAAGCGGCTCTTGCCCTGGTGGAAGAGAATCTGGGCACTTTTCCTGTAAAGGCAGTGATCTACAGCCATTCTCATGTTGATCATTTCGGTGGAGTCAAGGGAATTGTTTCGGAAGAAGAGGTACAAGCCGGCAATGTGCAGGTAATTGCACCGGAAGGCTTTGAGAAGCATGCTGTCAGCGAGAATATTTATGCAGGTACTGCTATGGGACGAAGAGCAAGTTATCAGTATGGAACAATGCTTGAGGGAGGTGAAACAGGATCCCTTGCCATTGGTATTGGTATGGGACAGTCCAAGGGCAGCACAAGTTATATTTCTCCTACACTTGAAATCACACAAACTGGTGAGAAGCATACCATTGACGGAGTGGAAATTGAATTTCAGCTTACTCCGGGCACCGAAGCACCGGCAGAGATGAACTTCTGGATTGGATCCAAAAATGCTTTGTGGATGGCTGAAAACTGTACAGGAACACTCCACAATCTGTATACACTCCGCGGAGCCCAGGTGCGTGACGGAAACGCATGGGCAGAGTACATCATGGAATCTCTGGCTCTCTATGGTGATAAGGCAGATGTGGTATTCCAGTCCCATAACTGGCCACATTGGGGAAATGATACCATTCAGGAATATATGACCAATACTGCAGCTGTATATAAGTTTATTAACGACCAGACATTGCTCTACATTAATGAAGGTTATACGGAAACAGAGATTGCCAATATGATCCAGCTTCCGGAGGAACTGGAGAAAGTCTGGTATACTCGTCAGTATTACGGTACAGTTTCTCATAATTTGAAGGCAGTATATGAGAAATATATGGGCTGGTATGACGGTAATCCTGTCCATCTTGCTGAACTTACACCATCGGATTATGCCCAAAAGCTGGTAGAATATTTCGGTGATACAGATGCTGTTCTTGAAAAAGCAAAAGAAGATTTTGCAAAGGGAGAATATCAGTGGGTGGCTCAGATTACCAATACGCTGGTTTTTGCTGATCCGGAAAATACGGATGCACGTTATCTGTGTGCGGATGCATTGGAGCAATTGGGATATCAGGCAGAATCAGGTCCATGGCGCAGTGCTTACCTTTGTGCTGCACAGGAACTGCGAAATGGTACAAATACCGATGATGCAACGCGAAGTAGCGGTAACGGTGATGTTTTCTTACATATGACACCGGATATGATTCTGGATTATCTGGGAATTTTTGTAGATACGACGAAGATTCCAGATCTGGCCTTTACAGCAAATATTATATTGCCGGAAGGTAATTATGTACTCCGCGTAAAAAATGGCGTACTTCTTTATCAGAAGGATGCACAGGATCCGGATGCAGATGTGACATGGAATACCAAACGTGCCGGACTGTTGGCTGTTGTTCAGAAAAACGCTGAGAATGTTGCTGCCTTGATCGAACAGGAGGGTGATGAGACCTGCCTGACACGATTGATGGATGCGGTTACTGTTACCTCAGAGTATAAATATTTTAATATTATCGAGCCATAAAATTTTTATGGAGTAAAGCGAGTGGTTAGAGAATTTTTGAAAAATCACAAATGGTTACAGGAGGATATGGATATGAAAAGATTTGCAGCCCTTATAGTCAGTGCAGCATTGGTGCTGTCAGGCTATTCCAGCAATGTGCAGGTATTTGCAGCAGCTGATGACAGTGAGACAGATGAAAATATATGGGAGACTGTGGAAGATGCTTATGTTTATGCATTTCCACTGGTGCTTATGGATGCGACCGAGATTTCAGCAACGAACACAGAGGAAGCTGTTACCGGAAAAGCACCTGTAAATCAGTTTATACACAGTGTTGCACTGGCAAATGCACAATTCAGGAGTGTGGTAACTCCTAATGTGGATACGATTTATTCACAGGTATGGTATAATCTGAGCGAGGAACCGATGGTCTATGAACTTCCGGAAACAGATCGTTTTTGTAAGGTTCAGGTTCTGGATGCTTGGACAAACACTGCTGCAGTTCTTGATCAGGCAGGTGCATATGCAATTACTCTTTCTACGTGGGAAGGGGAACTGCCAGAGGGCGTTACCCGTATAGATGTTCCCACATCCATGGCATGGTCTATTACCAGAACCATTTTATCAGGAGAAGAGGATCTGCCAAATGTGCGTGCCATTCAGGAAAAAATGAAACTAATGCCGCTTTCCAACTATATATCCGGAGAAACTTATGAACCTCCTAAGGGAAGCTATAGTGAAGAGAATAATTATGTTCCTGTTGAGAAGGTTCTTTCCATGGATCCGGTCTCATTTTTTAATAAGGCCAATGAATTAATGGTAAAGAATTCTCCGGCATCTGCAGATAAGGAAATGCTTGAAAAAATAGCTGCTGTGAATGTAGGACCCGGTATGGAATTTGATGCTTCTGTTCTTACCGGTGATGTTGCGGAAAACTGGAAAACAATGTTGACAGAAATTCGGCCAAAGATTGTGAAAGAGGGAAAGAAATTCTCAAAGAAGCTTGGTCAGTGGAACTATTTTGGTGAACCGATTGGAGATTTTGGTACAGAATATGCTTATCGTGCAATGGTAGCACTTGCAGGGCTTGGTGCCAATACAGTTGAAATTGCACTGTATCCAAAGACAGAGCAGGATGTGGATGGAAATCCTCTCACAGGAGAAAAATCATATATTCTTCATTTTGAAAGCTATCCCCAGGTTCTTGAAGAGGGCTTTTGGTCTGTGACCGCATACGGGGATGATGACTTCCTGATTGATAATCCTATTGATCGTTACTGCATAAATGACCGTTCCGGTCTGAAAGCGAATGATGATGGTTCCGTTGATGTTATCCTGTCTAAGGATGCGCCGGAGGATACTACAAACTGGCTTCCTGTAGGTGATGGAGGTTTCCACCTGTATATGCGTATCTATACGCCTGATATGGACGCACTGGAGACCTGGACAGCACCGACCATTACAGAAATTGATCCATCAAACGCAAATTAAGTATTTTCCGTTATAAAAAATATAAAATGAAAAGAAAGCCCCCTGTTTATGGAGGCTTTCTTTTCGTTTTATATTTTTTAAGCGGATTGACAGAAGAGGAAAGGCATATGTGTATCAAGGTCTTTGACAAGATCTGTAATAATGCAGAAGAACATTTAAGAGAGTATAAGAGGAGTATGTTTAATAATGAGAGAAAACAATTATAAACCACAGATTCCAGATGTGATGGAAGCAATATTTGATGCAGGGTATTTGATTTTTGCCTTAGTTGCCGCAATTTTATTTTTTATATTCTCACAGGGAAATATGTTATTTATTCTTTATGGAATATTAACATTGACACTTTGTGGAGGAGATGCTTTTCATCTGGTGCCAAGAATTATAAGGGCAGTACGCGGAAGTAATGATAAAATAAAGAGACAGCTGGGAATTGGATTGCAGGTATCGTCAATTACAATGACAGTATTTTATATTATTCTGATGTATATCTGGAAATTTACATTCCCGGAATTAGAAATACCGGTGATAATTAAAGCTGTTATATGGATATCCGCAGTTGTCAGAATTGTGATATGTATGTTTCCGCAGAACAACTGGTGTACAGATGAAGGAAATATGAAATTATCTATTATCAGAAATGCAGTCTTTGCGGTTACCGGTATAGGGGTAATTATCCTGTATTTAACTTCAGGAAACACCTATGGATATCATATGACAAGGATGGTTGCAGCGATAATTATTTCTTTTGGCGGCTATCTTCCGGTAACTTTATTCAGTAAAACAAAACCAAAGGTTGGACTGTTAATGATTCCGAAGACCTGTGCATATATGTGGATTATTGCAATGGGACTTCAACTTTTATTTTAACTGAATCAAGTAAGTCCCCTGCGAAGCAGTTATTCGGTGCAGAGCTACGTAGCGAAGCGGATTGCGAATATCCGCTTAGCAATCACTGAGGTCAGAGTTCCTTATCGTGGAGCGGCGACTTCAGTTTTTTTGTATCCATAAATCAATATTGATGAAGAAGTCATTTTTTAGAGGATTGTTATAAAATCAGCAGTTTTATGACAGACAGTAATTACAGAGATTCTGGAGTGAAAATTTTTATGACATAAGTAACAGTAAAATGGTATCTGCAGATGGAAAAAAGAACTTTCCTGATACAGGTATATGATTTATAATCATAATAAAAAGAAGATACTATAGCAGGAATGATTGTTAAACAGTGGCAACCGATGTTTCACGTGAAAACGAAAAGGATGGGATGATTATGAAAAATTACTCAGAAGATGTAAACAGACAGTATCATATTCAAGTGGCAAAAGATGAAGTGGGCCGTTATGTGATCCTTCCGGGAGATCCGAAAAGATGTGTAAAGATTGCACAGTATTTTGATAATCCTGTGCTGATCGCAGACAACAGGGAATATATCACTTATACAGGAACACTGGATGGAGTGAAGGTCAGTGTAACGTCAACCGGTATTGGTGGCCCATCAGCGTCCATTGCAATGGAAGAGCTGTATCGCTGCGGAGCGGATACTTTTGTCAGAATCGGAACCTGTGGTGGAATGCAGACGGAAATAAAAAGTGGAGACATTGTAATTGCGACAGCAGCAGTACGTATGGAAGGAACAAGCAGAGAATATGCGCCAATTGAATATCCGGCAGTGGCAAATCTGGATGTGACCAATGCTCTTGTTGAAGCTGCGAAGGAGAAAGGATTTATATATCATACAGGTGTGGTACAGTCCAAAGATTCTTTCTATGGACAGCATGAGCCGGAAGCAATGCCGGCAGGTTATGAGTTGATCAATAAATGGGAAGCCTGGAAACGAATGGGATGTCTTGCTTCTGAAATGGAATCTGCGGCACTTTTCATCGTAGCCGGTAAACTCAGGGCGAGGATGGGTTCCTGTCTGTTGGTATTGGCAAATCAGGAGAGAGAGAAGCTGGGTCTTGAGAATCCGGTTGTACATGACACAGACATGGCAATCCGGGTAGCTGTAGAGGCAATCCGCAGAATGATTAAAGAAGATCAGGGACAAGTTCTGTAAGGACGGAGGTGACAGAGAATGCAGAATCTGGAAAAATCAATGATCAGCAAACTGATTGAGACTGCAATGGAACAGCTCAAATTTTCTTATACACCCTATTCAAATTTTAAGGTTGGTGCATCATTACTTACAAAAAACGGACAGATTTATACAGGGTGTAACATTGAAAATGCAGCATATACACCTACGAACTGTGCAGAACGAACTGCAATTTTCAAAGCAGTGAGCGAAGGCGTCAGGGAGTTTGACGCAATTTGTATTGTGGGTGGAAAAGATGGGATTTTGACAGAGTATACAGCTCCCTGTGGTGTCTGCCGTCAGGTAATGATGGAGTTCTGTGATCCGGAGACATTTCGGATTATTCTGGCAATAGATAAAGAACATTATGATATCTACACACTGAAGGATTTGCTACCGCTGGGATTTGGACTACGAAATCTGATAAATTCCCGAGAAATATAAGGTAAACGCCCATCATTGCAAGTGATTTTTAATTGCGAAAAGTAAAAAAAGTGAATGACGAATAAAAGGGAACAGGAAAAGGTCAGCGATTAATAAAATGTAAGAGAAGGAGTAAACATAAATGAAAAATTACGATAGAATTTTTGTAATTGTACTTGATTCTCTGGGGATCGGGGCAATGCCGGATTCAGCAAAATTTGGTGACATCGGGGTGGATACTTTTGGACATATTCTTGAGAAAATGGGTTCTCTGGAGATTCCAAATCTTAGAAAACTGGGAATGCTGAATCTTCATCCGGCAGGAAAAATGGCGGGTGTTGAGAATCCCAAGGGGCGATATACGCATCTGGGTGAAGCTAGCAATGGAAAAGATACCATGACCGGACACTGGGAGATGATGGGAATCAAAACAGAAAAACCATTTAAAACCTTTACAGAAACAGGATTCCCGCCGGAACTGATCGCAGAACTGGAGAAAAGATGCGGAAAAAGAGTGATAGGAAACAAGAGCGCAAGCGGAACGGAGATTATTGAGGAACTGGGCGAAGAGGAGATTCAGACGGGTGCAATGATTGTTTATACTTCAGCAGATTCTGTTCTTCAGATTTGCGGAAATGAAGAAACTTTTGATCTTCAGAATCTGTACCGCTGCTGTGAAATTGCAAGAGAAATTACCATGAAGGATGAATGGAGAGTTGGCAGAGTTATTGCAAGACCGTACATTGGTAAGAAAAAAGGTGAATTTAAACGTACCAGTAACCGTCATGATTATGCATTGAAACCCACCGGACTTACCACGTTAAACGTGTTGAAAGATCATGGATTTGATGTGATCGGTGTTGGAAAGATTCATGATATTTTTTGCGGAGAAGGCATTACAGAAACTCATCATTCAGACAGCTCTGTACATGGAATGGAGCAGACAATTGAAATCTGCAAGAGAGATTTCAGAGGGTTATGTTTTGTTAATCTTGTAGATTTTGATGCATTATGGGGACACAGAAGAAATGTGGAAGGTTACGGAAAAGAGCTTGAGAAATTTGACAAAAATCTGGGTGTGTTGTTAGAAGAAATGAGAGAGAATGATCTGCTTATTCTCACTGCAGATCATGGAAATGATCCGACTTATACAGGAACTGACCATACAAGAGAATATGTACCATTCATTGCTTACTCAAAGAGAATGAAAAATGGCGGTGCGATAAAAGACGAAGATACTTTTGCTGTGATCGGTGCTTCTGTGGCGGAGAATTTTGGAGTGCCAATGCCTGAGGGAACAATTGGACATTCTGTTTTAAAAGAGTTAATGTAATAACGATTGTAAAAAAAGACAGGAATATTGAAAACAGGCGTTTTCAATCTCCTGTCTTTTGTGCTAAAATAGGAAAAGAATTTATCTGACTAAATCGTTAAAGAGAGACAAGTGATAAATTGTAAAAAGATAAAATGATATAGAAAGGAAACAGTTTTTATGGAAACAGGAACAATTTTTAAATTTCATAATGACCTGGATACAGACCAGATCATAGCATCACAGTATCTGTTACTTCCTAATCTGGATGAGATGAAAGGTCATGCATTTGAATCTCTGGATCCGGATTTTTCAAAGAAAGTAAAACCGGGAGATTTCGTGGTAGGTGGAGAAAACTTTGGATGTGGTTCTTCCAGAGAGCAGGCGCCTGGTGTTCTGAAAGCGTTGGGAGTACAGGCAGTTGTAGCAAAATCTTTTGCACGAATCTTTTACAGAAACTCTATTAATATTGGTTTGCCGGTAATTGTCTGCAAAGATCTTCCGGACGAAGTAAATACCGGAGATAAGATGGTTCTTCATATGTCAGAGGGAACAGTTGAAGCTAACGGAAAAACATATTCCTGTACAAAGCTTCCGGAATATATGCAGAATATTTTGAATCAGGGTGGTCTGATCGCATCTCTGAACAAGGAGGAGAAGTAAAATGGGAATGACAATTGCAGAAAAGATTATTGCTGCGGCAGCAGGTGTTGACAGCGTAAAACCGGGAGATATCCATACAGTTAAACTCGATCGTCTCATGAGTAATGATGGAACCACACATCTTACGGTTGATATGTATAACAATAAATTGAAAAATCCGCACATTGCAGATACAAGCAAGCTGGTGTTTATCGTGGATCATAATGTACCATCTGACAGCCCGAAAACAGCAGCATCTCAGAAGAAGATGCGAGATTTTGCAAAAGAACATAATATTGATTTCTGGGAAGGAAAAGGTGTCTGCCATCAGGTTATGATCGAGAATTATGTCCGTCCGGGTGAACTGATCTTTGGTGCAGACAGCCATACCTGTTCATACGGTGCATTAGGTGCATTTGGAACAGGCGTAGGATGTACAGATTTCCTTTATGGTATGGTAACAGGTACTTCATGGGTACTGGTTCCTGAGAGCGTAAAATTTAATCTGACAGGTAAACTTCCGGAAGGAGTTTACGCAAGAGATCTGATTCTTACAATCATTGGGGAAATCGGAGCAAATGGATGTAACTATCAGGCAATGGAATTTACAGGCGAGGGTGCGAAAACACTCAATATCAGTGATCGTATGGCGCTTTGCAACATGGCAGTAGAAGCCGGTGCAAAGACAGGTATCTTTGAAGCAGATGAGAAAGCTATTGAATATCTGAAAGAACATGGACGTGAGCCAAAGGCTGTATATCACAGTGATCCGGATGCAGTTTATGCGAGAGAATATACATTTGATTTATCAAAAGTCCGTCCTGTAGTTGCGAAACCTGATTTTGTAGACAATGTTGTGCCTGCAGAAGAAGCCCGCGGAATTGAAATCAATGAAGCATTTCTGGGATCCTGTAACAACGGACGTATTGAAGATCTGCGTGTCGGTGCAGAAATCATCAAGGGCAAGAAGGTTGCTGAGGACGTCAGATTTCTCGTTGTGCCTGCAAGCCAGACTATTTACCGCCAGGCATTAAAAGAGGGGCTTATTGACACGTTTATGGAGGCTGGAGCCATTGTTATGAATCCGAACTGCAGTGTATGCTGGGGAAGCTGTCAGGGTGTGATCGGTGAGAACGAAGTTCTGATCAGTACAGGAACACGTAATTTCAAAGGTCGTGCAGGACACCCAAGTTCCAAAGTATATCTGGGATCAGCAGCTACTGTTACAGCATCTGCTATTACAGGAAAGATTGCGCTGGCAAGTGAGGTGTGATGCTAATTATAAATGTTTCACGTGAAACATTTAACCGAATCAAGTAAATTTCCTGCGAAGGTCGCGAAAAGCAATAGACAGCAGGTGGAGATTTGTTTGTATCAGGAGGAGAGCAAGCTCATCCTGATAAACTGCGGAGTAGTTATTCGGTATGGTATAGAGTCGCGTAGCAAAGCGGATATTCACAATTCATTTGAATGAATTTTAACTTGTGACTGTGAAAGTACTGAACAGTTACAAGTGAAGATAGAAGATAAGAGGTAAGATTATGGAAAAATTCACAGGAAAAGTGTGGGTTCTGGATGATGACATTGATACAGATATTATTATTCCAACAGAATATCTCGCACTGAAAACAATCGACGATATGAAACAGTACGGATTCAGTCCTCTGCGTCCGGAACTGGCAGGACAGATTCAGAAAGGCGACATTATTGTTGCAGGAAAGAACTTTGGATGTGGTTCTTCCAGAGAACAGGCACCGGAAATTATCAAAGCACTGGGAATTCAGTGTGTAATTGCCAAATCTTTTGCGAGAATTTTCTTCAGAAATTCTATTAATAATGGTCTGTTACTGATCGAGCAGCCAGATCTTCATGATGATATCAAAGAAGGTGATGAAGTCACTGTGGTAATGAATGAACATGTAGATTACAATGGAAAACAGTACCCGATTGCTTCTCTTCCGGAAAATCTGATGAGCATTATTCAGGCTGGCGGACTTGTAAAAGCCATGCGCAAACTGAATGGGCTGGATTGATTTGGAAAGGAGAGGAAAATGGGCGAAACAGTTATTGAGAAAATTATAAGAAACAATGTTGGAAAAACAGTAAAGCCTGGAGACATTGTAACGGTCAATGTAGACAGGGTTATGATTCATGATATATTTATTCCATTTGTAGCAGAAAAGTTTGAAGAAATGGGCTTTACGAAGCTCTGGGATCCAGATAAAGCAGTACTCATATATGACCATCTGGTTCCTGCAAGTCAGTTAGATGATACCAGACATTTCCATGCGGGAGATGCTTTTGCCAGGAAATATGGCATGAAAAATGTTCACAGAAGTGATGGAATCTGCCACCAGTTAATGACAGAGGCAGGTTATGTAAAACCGGGAAATATTGTATTTGGTACAGACAGCCATACCACTACCTACGGATGTGTAGGCGCTTTCTCTTCCGGTATCGGATATACAGAGATGGCAAGTATTCTGGGAACAGGAACTATGTGGATCAAAGTTCCTGAGACAATTAAGGTTGTGATCGAGGGAGAACTTCCGGGAAATGTTATGTCCAAAGATATCATCCTGCGTCTGATCGGTGATCTGGGAGCTGATGGAGCAACATACAGAGCACTTGAATTTACCGGCAGTACAGTAAAGAATATGACAGTAGCAAGCCGTATGACTATGGCAAATATGGCGATTGAGGCAGGTGCAAAATGTGCACTGTTTACACCGGATGAAAAAACTGCAGAATATTGTGACATAGAGTTGAATGAGTTCCAGAAGAGCCTTACAGGAGATGAAGATGCAACCTATATGAAAACAATCACTTATCGCGCAGAGGATTTTGTACCGGTTATGGCATGTCCGTCTCAGGTAGATAAGATTAAAAATGTAAGTGAACTTGAAGGAACAGAAATAGATCAGGTATTTATCGGTTCCTGCACAAATGGCCGTCTGGAGGATCTCAGAGCTGCAGCGGAGGTGTTAAAGGGCAAAAAGGTAGCAGATTACGTTAAATTGATTGTAACTCCTGCAAGCCGTAAAATATACCGTCAGGCAATTGCAGAGGGAATTATGGATACTCTGGCAGAAGCAGGTGCAATGATCACACATCCCGGATGTGGATTGTGCTGTGGACGTGCAGGAGGTATCCTTACCGACGGTGAACGTGTAGTAGCTACAAATAACAGAAATTTCCTTGGTCGAATGGGAACATCTAAGGTAGAGATTTACCTTGCATCACCAAAAACAGCAGCAGCGTGTGCAATTGCTGGTAAAATTGTAAATCCAGAGAAATAAAACGTACAATAAAACCAATGCGATATAAATTGTACAGATGAGCAACGAAACTACAGAATAACAAAAGAATAAAATTAACGGATAAGTCCACTGCATTATTTATAAAAGGAGTAAGCAGTGGACTTATTTTTTGTCAGAGAACGACACTATGATGTGTTTCATATCACATAATAAATCATCTGACGGGATAATAAGGAAAGAAAAGGCGTGGAAAAGCCTGTAAATTTGATTGCATAGAAAAAGTTTCTCAGACAGAATTGTCCAGTGTGAGTCTGATCTCCGACGAAAACATGTGCTTTTTGAACTTAAAATTGAACAAACAGAATCTGCGAAATGACGAGAAATCCGCATAAATAAAAGGAATTTCAAAAACATCAAAACTCAAATTGAACATATATTGAACTGAAATAAGAAAAGTTAAATTCTGGTTCAATGTATAGTTCAAAATATAAATTAAACTAATTGAACCATCGTAATGAAAACAATTAACATGTTCAATATGGTTCAATTAATAATGAACTATAAAATAAACTAAAAGTTGAACATTGCTGATGAAATTGAAAACAATAAAATTTACCGTTGAATTATTAGTTCAATTATAGTATAATAGCAAAGAAAAAAACTTGAAAAAGCTGATAAAATGCGGGATTTAAAAATGAACAGAACATATATTCGTGTATGATACTGAAAGAAATACATTTGAACTTAATTAATGTTTGTATGTCTGAATGTATTTTGATTCCCGTATAAACAATATAATATATCTGTTCTTTCTATAACATATATGCGAAAGAATTAAGAAATATAACAATAACCATTGATTATAACAATGTAATTTGTTTTTTACAGAGAACGGAGATAGTATTTATGAATAATATATTTGCTGAACGATTAAAAAAAGCAATGGAACAGAAGAATATGAAGCAGATCGACCTTGTAAAAAAGGCGGCAGAGCAGGGCGTGAAACTTGGAAAGAGTCATGTGAGCCAGTATCTGAGTGGAAAAACAACTCCCAGATCAGAAATTCTTAATTTTCTGGCGACAACATTAGGAGTAGAAACTGAATGGCTGAAAGGAACCGATGTATCTGTAGACACTTTAAAGAAAGAGACAAATGAGGCAGGAATTCAAATGGAAAATATGAAATTTGATTACAATTATAATAATATGAAAGAAAATACCAGGGAGACAGTTGAGGAAGTACAGGTTCGTGAATTTAAAAAATCATCTAAATTAAATAACGTATTATATGATGTAAGAGGACCGGTTGTAGAAGAAGCTGCACGTATGGAAAACGCAGGAACTCAGGTTTTGAAACTGAATATCGGAAATCCGGCACCATTTGGATTCAGAACACCGGACGAAGTGATTTATGATATGAGACAGCAGCTGACAGAGTGTGAGGGATATTCTCCTGCAAAAGGTTTGTTTTCTGCCAGAAAAGCAATCATGCAGTATGCACAGTTGAAAAAGCTCCCTAATGTATCAATTGAGGATATTTATACAGGAAACGGTGTCAGTGAACTGATTAATCTCTGTATGTCAGCTCTGTTGGATAATGGAGATGAGATTTTGATTCCATCTCCGGATTATCCGTTGTGGACTGCATGTGCAACTTTAGCTGGTGGAAAAGCAGTACATTATATTTGTGATGAGCAGGCAGAATGGTATCCGGATATGGATGATATCAGAAAGAAAATTACCAGCAGAACAAAAGCAATCGTTATTATAAATCCGAATAATCCGACTGGTGCGTTGTATCCAAGAGAGGTATTACAACAGATAGTAGATATTGCCAGAGAACATCATCTGATCATTTTCTCTGATGAAATCTATGACCGTCTTGTAATGGACGGAGCAGAACATATTTCCATTGCTTCAATGGCTCCGGATTTATTCTGTGTAACATTCAGCGGTTTATCCAAATCACATATGATCGCGGGCTTTAGAATCGGATGGATGATTCTCAGTGGCAATAAGGCAGTTGCAAAAGATTATATAGAAGGAATCAAGATGCTTTCTAATATGAGACTTTGTTCTAATGTACCGGCGCAGTCAATTGTTCAGACTGCATTGGGCGGACATCAGAGTGTGGAGAGTTATATTGTTCCTGGTGGACGTATTTATGAGCAGAGAGAATTTATTTATAATGCGTTGACAGATATTCCGGGAATTACTGCTGTGAAACCGAAAGCTGCATTTTATATGTTCCCTAAGATTGATACAAAGAAATTTAATATCGTAAATGATGAGAAATTTGCATTAGATTTATTAAAAGAGAAGAAGATTCTGCTTGTACATGGCGGTGGATTTAACTGGCATCAGCCGGATCACTTCAGAGTGGTTTATTTACCAAGAATAGAAGTATTAAAAGAAGCAGCCGGCAAAATCAGAGATTTTCTGGAATATTACCAGCAGGAAATATAATCTGTCAGTGAGAAATGGGTACTATGTTTCACGTGAAACATAGTACCCATTTGATATTATAAAAACTTTTGGTCAAACGGATAAAATCATCCATTTTGCTACGCAGCTCTACATAGAATAACTGTTTCGCAGTTTATCAGAAGGAGTTTACACTTCTCCTGATACAAGCAAGTCCTCACCCACTGCTTATTGCTTTTCGCAACCTCCGCAGGGGACTTAATTGATTCGGTTAAATTGTGGAATTACTACAGGAAGACAATATGTTTGTTTCACGTGAAACATAATGTGGCGACAAGATTATCCAAGAATCAAATAGTGACAAAATTTTATAAAAAATTAAGTGGTGAATAACTATCAGATGTGATAAACTATGTTTAATGCGTTATTTGCGAAATAGTTATTATTCTGATAACAGTAAATGAGGTTAGGTTTAAAAGTATTTTGCCCCTGATATCATCAAATGATGCTGTGATATAAATTTCTGGAGGTATGACGAAAAATGGAAAATGAGGAAAAAAACCAGACAGAACAGTCAGACAAAAGCAGGTCTGTGTGGAGGGAGTTGTGGGACTATGCAAAGATTATCATTGCAGTCTTTGTTATAGCGTTTCTGTTGGGACACTTTGTATATATTAATGCACGAGTGCCGTCAGGTTCTATGGAAGAAACAATTATGACAGGTGACAGAGTATTTGGAAATCGTCTGGCATATATAAAAGATGATCCGGAGAGATTTGATATTGTAATATTTAAATATCCGGATGATCCATCTCAGCTTTTTGTAAAACGAGTAATTGGTCTTCCGGGAGAAACTGTAAACATTGTAGATGGAAAAGTGTATATCAATGATTCCGAAGAACCGCTGGATGACAGCTTTTGTCCGGAAACACCGGAAGGAAGCTTTGGACCGTATACAGTTCCGGAGGGATGCTATTTCATGTTAGGAGATAACAGAAACCACAGTATGGATTCCAGATACTGGCAAAATCCGTTTGTAGAGGAAGATGCAATAGAGGCAGAAGTAGCAGTTCGTTACTGGCCGTTAAATAAGATAGGAACTGTAAAATAATCGTGACGGTTCCATATTTTCAAAATTAAACTGCCGGGTGGTTACAGGTAGTTTGGAAATTTTATAAAAGACTGTTAAAATCAGGAAAATCACATATTAGTGTCCTGATTTTGACAGTCTTTTGTTGTCTGTGGATTTTTCAAATGTTATACTGTAAGACAGAAGGAAAATGAAGAAAATGGAATGCTGGATAGTTACAACAATTTCGTAAAATGTAAAAAGAGAAAGGAAGACGAATATGAAAAGATGGAAAAAGTTTATAGCAATGGGACTGGCGGTATCTATGATAGTTCCGTCTTGTATACCGCAGGCATTGTGGGCTTCAGAGTTTTCGGCAGGAAGTGTTGAATCAGCAGCAGATGTTTTTGAAGATGGTGCCGAATATGAGACAGGAAGTGAGTCAGGAAATAAAATATCTGATGAGAATAACAGTGGAGATGAGTTTGGAACAGGAGAGTTAAAAGATCAGGAACCGGAACGGTCGGAGACAGAAGATTCAGTAAATGCCGGACAGAGTGCGGAAGGTTATAACATTCTGCTTTACAGTGATGGTAAACTGGAAAAAACATATGTGATACCCTATGCAGATGCGGATACTGCTAAAGTACCGGAAGCACTGAAGGAAAAGACAGGTTACATTTTTAAAGAGTGGAATACGAAAGAAGATGGAACTGGTGAAACTTATAAACCGGGAGATTCTATTAAGAAACTTCTTGAAATAGCAGATATGGCAAAGCAGGCTCAGGAAACCAGTGAGAGGACAGAAGTCGGAGAAGAAATAAAACCAGAAAAAGATGTGATGCAGGAAGAAAATGATGTGGCACAGACGGACAGCGCATCATGGGAAGAAAAAACTGATAAGGCAGAAATGCAGATATCAGACACAGAAAATGATGGAACAAGTCCGGATATATCTACAGATAAGGCTATTGCAGCAGGAGATACAACAGCAATAACCCTGTATGCAATCTGGGAGAAAGCATCCGAATATAAAATCACATATAAACTTAATAAAGGAAAAAATAATACTGCTAATCCCAAAACTTATACTTCAGAAGATGAGATTAAATTTAAAAAGCCGACGCGTTCCGGATATCATTTTGTGGGATGGTATACAGACAGTAAGTATAAAAATCAGATAAGTGTGATTGAAAAGGGTTCAGAAGGTTCCCTTACTTTATATGCAAAATGGACAAAGGAAATCAGTCCTTCGGCGAAAGCTGCATCACTGGATTATGTAAAAGGAACAAAGGTGAATACCATCACTGTATCCGCAACTGTTTCAAATTATGTGAAAAGTTCGGATAGTTATTACTATCTGGTGTATGTAGATTCTAATTCCGGTAAAGTGAAAAAAACGGTGGGTAAAGTAAAGAAGCCGGAGAAGGCAAAAGGGAAGATCACATTTAAGCTGAACATTTCCGGACATCCGGAATATGCACAGGGAAAATTTGCCATAGGGATAAAAAAATCTAAATCTGCGTATAGTGTAATCAGTCCGAAAAGCTATGTCAGCAATCCGGAGAAACTCAGTACAAATACAGCAGCATATTTTGTTCCGGGGACCAAAAAAGGAATTCAGGCTACAGATATCAACGAGCTGACAGATACAAAATCCAAAACAGTATTTTTTAACTTATATATTTCGGACCTGATGCGGAAAGACAGTGGTGTGGAAACATATAAATATAATGGGAAAACATATCATTTTAATGGTCTGTACGGATATGTATATCTTGTTCAGCAATGTAATGCAAAGGGAATCCAGGTGACTGCACAGATCAGCATTGACAGGAATGCCAGTACGCAGAGCTTTATTACGGGAAACAGTCCTTATGCAGAAACAGCTTATTATGGATGGAACACAGATAACAGCACAACTAGACAGACTATGGAAGCAATGTTTGCATATCTGGGAGAGAAGTTTGGAAAAAATAACTGTTATATAAGTAACTGGATCCTGGGAAATGAAGTAAACAGTGCAAGCGGATATTATTATGTAGGGAATGTCAGTTTTTCAAAATTTATCTCCATGTACAGTGAAGCTTTTCGCTGCCTTTACAATGCAGTGAAAAGCAGCCGGGGAAGTTCCAAAGTATTTATCTGTCTGGATAATTGCTGGAATCAGAAAAATGCCTTTACTATCTGCTATAGTGCAAGATCAACTCTGGAAAGCTTTGCGGCGAAGATTTCTGATATGCAGAAAGATGTGAACTGGAATCTGGCATATCATGCATATAATCAGCCGCTTTCAGATTCACAGTTCTGGTCAGGTGCAAATGCATCCATGTTTACCAGTGATGCGAACACCACCACGTTTATCACTATGCGTAATATCCAGACACTTACAGATTATGTGAAAAACAGATTTGGTTCCAATACAAGGATCATTCTTTCAGAACAGGGATTTTCTTCCACTTATGGAGGACAGGCAAATCAGGCGGCAGCAATTGCACTGGCCTATTATAAGGCAGCCTGCAATCCAATGATTGATGCATTTATTATAAGAAGCTATAAAGATGAAGCCCATGAGGTGGCTCAGGGATTGGCAATGGGATTGAAGGATGCCAATGGGAAAAAGAAAACAGCGTATAATGTCTTTAAAAATATGGATAGTTCCAATTCCCTGAAATATACAGAAAAGGTACTAAAAAGTCAGGTTGGAAACTGGAAATCACTGGTTCCGGGATATAGTACCGGAAAAATTTCCTCCATGTATCGAAAGTGATGTAACTGACAGACAGGACTGATTTTAAAAATTGCTGTCATATTGGAAATGTATAAAATTGTCACAAATTAAACACATTTTTCCCACACAAAGAACACAAATCATTCCTATACTTAGAAGCATCAAAAGGAAACAGAGATAAATAAATGACATAGATAAATGACATAGATTCATGGAGGGACTTTATTATGATGAACAAAGATAACAGAAATGATAAAATCAGAAAGATTGCAAAGAAAGGTCTTACACTCAGCTTATGTGCAGTACTTGCAGGAGGACTTGCAGCAGGAAGTTTTGAGGGAGTAAATAAACTTGCAGGATGGAGCGGAGCCACAACAGTGGAAGCTGCTTCAAATAAGGACGAGACAACATTGACATATGCAAAATCCGAGAAGAAAGATGCAGATGCCAGTGATTCCAAATCAGATACCGGAAAAGATACAGGCAGCACAGCAAAAGGAAATCTTGATGTGTCTGAAATCGCATCAGAAGCACTTCCATCTATTGTATCTATTACAACCAAGTCAGTTCAGGAGGTACAGAATTACTTTGGAATGTATGGAATGTATGGATATGCGCCACAGCAGCAGGAACAGGAAGTAGAGGGCAGTGGTTCCGGTATTATTGTTGGTAAGAATGATGATGAACTTCTGATTGCTACAAATTATCATGTAGTAGAAGGTGCGGATACATTGTCAGTTGCATTTACAGATGGAAATGCAGTGGAGGCATCCGTAAAGGGATTTGATGAAGAGAGAGATCTTGCAGTTGTATCTGTATCTCTGGATGATGTTGAAGATGATACAATGGATGCCATTTCAATTGCGAAGATTGGCAGTTCTGATGATCTGAAGGTAGGCGAGCAGGTAATTGCAATCGGTAATGCTCTTGGATATGGACAGTCTGTTACAACCGGTATCGTAAGTGCCAAGAACCGCAGGATGGATTCTGACAATAACACAGTAACAGATGGAAGTGATGACAGCAGTGACGGTGTAAACCTGATCCAGACAGATGCGGCTATCAACCCTGGTAACAGTGGCGGTGCTCTTCTGAATATGGAAGGCGAGGTTGTTGGTATCAACTCTGCAAAACTTGCTTCTACTGAAGTAGAAGGTATGGGTTATGCAATTGCAATCTCAGACGTAACTGACATTCTTCAGAATCTGATGAATGAGACATCAAGAGATAAACTGGATGATTCTGAACATGGTGTACTTGGAATCAAAGGTTCTTCTGTAAGTTCTGAGGCAGTTCAGATGTATGGCATTCCGGCAGGAGTTTTTGTAAAAAAAGTAACAGAAGGTGGAGCTGCTGATAAAGCAGGTCTGAAAGCAAACAGTGTTATTACTGAATTTAATGGAAAAACTGTTTCAAGTATTGATCAGCTGATCGAATATCTTTCCTATTATGAACCAGATGAAGAGGTAGAGCTGACTGTGCAGGTTCCTCATGGAACAAGTTATAAAGAAGAGACTGTTAAAGTAACTTTGGATGAGAATACAGATGCTGATGACAGTGATGATAACGATAAAGACAGTAAGAAATCTAAAAAGGATTCTAAGAAATCCTCAAAAGATGCTGATGAAGATGTAGACGAAGATACAGACAGTGAAGATAGTATGGACTCCGATGATACAGAGGAAAGTGAGAATCCATTTGTCCAGTACTTTGAGAATCAGGGATTTTTCAGATAATACCGGTAGAAAATAAAATTATATGATATCCGGATATAAAATCTGTGATAGTGTGTAGTGATGCGGATGATTTCATCTGCCTGATATCAGCACTTTCATATGTGAGAGAATTACATGTGAAAGTGCTTTATTATGCTATGGGAAATCATTCCATAATATTCTTATAGCATAATAAAGCCCTCTGGGCAAGGATCACACTGCGGCGGGTTGCTTATATTTGGAAAAAGATTCTAAGGTGCTTTTGTGAAAGAGCACTTGAGAACAGCTATATGGCGTGATATAATAATATCATTGCGAAAACGCAGGTTTAACAGTGCAGATGGGGATAAAGAGGAGAAAAATATGACAGTAAAAGAATGTTATGAACAGATGGGTGCAGATTATGAAGGTGTACTTGGAAGACTGAGAAGTGAGGTTCTTATTAAGAAATTGTTACTGTTCAGAGGTATGCATAAGTCATTGTAAAAAATGACGAAATTTATTTTTT
>ERZ791843.587-NODE-587-length-21838-cov-59.1316_pt1 | contig 21838 bp, 25 predicted proteins | sample MGYA00510290_ERZ791843 | MGnify/ENA primary metagenome ERZ791843 (study PRJEB30046, sample SAMN00715254) | human gut metagenome | study: EMG produced TPA metagenomics assembly of the A metagenome-wide association study of gut microbiota in type 2... | reverse complement strand
GATTGGCAGTCCATTATTAAGTTTTTTATTATGTTCCCTTTGTACACCGTTGCAAGTGAGAGATAATGCTCAATCTCACCACTCAGCACAAGCTGGACGTACTCTAAGGGCTTGTTATATAGTAGCCAGTCCAGTTCTGCTCGCTGCGCAGGGGTGTTGCCGTATTCGTCCTCAATGGAGATACAATCAATGGAAAGGGTGGTGCCATCTTCAAATCGGGCTTCCACCCGGTTGGTGTCCATGTTGTAGTGGCAGGAAAGCACTTTTTGAGAGTGATTATGGTCGAAATTCTGATTTTGTTTCATTTGAATAGCTCCTTTAATGACTTTGAAATTTGATTTTCAACAAAATGAGGTCTCTTTTTTCTTTTTCTTAAGTCACCTATCCGCACTATCCTGCATCCGTAGCACAGATCACGCTGTCCACATCCGGGCGCTGCATAAGTTTTTGCAGGATGCCGAACTGCTTTTTGGTGCTGGCAGACACCAGATACTGCCACCTTTCCGGCAGAATGGGCAAATCTGCGATGCTCCACTTGACGTACTTAGCATCGTAAACATTGGGTGGAGCCAGCTCCACCAGATGACCAACGCACCAGCTTACCAGATAGCCGTTGCCCTCCAGATAACCGTCCTGACGGTTGGTCGCACCGAGGACTTTTGCATAGGACATGGCCACCGAGGGCTTTTCTGCCACAACTAGAATTGAAATAAGCGTTCCCTCCAATCTGTTTCTGATTGCAATATGTACGGCGGCAAGATGCCGCCTTAAAATCAGATGGGTTCGGTGTCCTGCTCGTCCGAGGCTTCATCCGCATCCGGCTCATCCTCCACAGGAATCTCAAAGTCGCCCTTGTCCTCGGTGTAGTCTGCATCGGGGTCAAGGGCTTCTTTTTCTGCCTGTTTTTTCTGCTTCTGCTTCATAAAAACATAGAAACCGCTGCCCGCAGCCAAAGCCACCAGTGCGATCACGCCCAGAAAAGTGGCCGCATACTTGGTGATTTTGTTTTCTTTCGGCTGTTCGGTGCCGGATGCGGCCGCTTCTTCTTCGGCTTTCTTGGCATCCTCCTCGGCCTGTTTGCGCTCCAGCTCTGCCTGTGCAGCCGCCTCTTTTTCGGCGGTATAGGCATCGGCATCCTCATCTTCCATCAGAGCCAGCAAATCACTCTCGTCTACCAGATTCATAAAGTGGACAGTCTGCTGGCCCTTGGCGTTGCGGTCGATAACCAGATAGAATGTGTTGCCGGACTTACTGACCAGCGTGATAAACTGCTGCCCGGAGCCATCCGAATAATTGGTGTAGTAGTCATCCACCAGTGTCAGATTGCCCTCCGGGGTCAGTGCGCCGGAGGTTTCGTCCGTGACGGTAACAGCATCTTCTTTGCTGCTGTCCGTCAGGACAGGCTGCTCGACTTCTTCAACAGGCTCGCCGCCATAGGCAAATGCCGGAGCCGCCATACCAGCGCACAGTGCCACCGACAACATCAGGGCACAGAACTTATTCATCATCTTCATTAGAATCGTCCTCCTTATTAAAGGTAGCACCGACCGCGGACAGCGCAGCCGGGGTCGGGGTGGTGGTAGCCGACTGCCGCAGCAGGGCGGCAAGCTGTTCCGGCGTGACCTTTGCAGTCCGCACCATCTCGTTGACCTCGGCGGAATCTTCCTCCTGAATGCGCCGCTCCAGAATCTCGATGCGGTTGTTCAGCTTGATGCGGCGTTCCTTCTCTTTTTCCAGCATCGCCCGCAGCTTATCCGATTTTTCGCTCATAATACTCCTCCAATCATTTTGAAAGCCGTCCGAACCCGGCGAGATGCTTCTCCCAGTAGGACGAGTGAATGTTTGCGTACTTGATGGGGTCTCCGGCACTGACCATCATGCCGTTTCCGAGGTAGATGCCCACATGACTTTTCCCCGGTGTATCATACGTTCCTTCAAAGAAAACAAGGTCTCCGGGCTTTGCTTCTGCTTCGGAAATGTGCTGGCTTTTCTGCCATAATCCGTTGGCGGTGGTTCTGCCCACATCGTAGCCGTTCTGGTTGTAGACCCAGCAAACGTAGCCGGAGCAATCAAACCCGGTGTCCGGGGTGGAGCCGCCCCACACATAAGGCGTACCCACATACTTTTGGGCCTCTTTGTAGATGGCGGCAAATTCCTCGTCCGTCAGGGCTTCTGCAGGAATCTGATAGTCAATGCCCGGCGCGCCGGAGCCATCGGAGCCACCGGGCGGCAAGCCGCCGTTGAACAGATAGGGTCTGCCGCCCAGCGTATCCTGAAAGATCTCGTACCGTTTCCATTGGTCAGCATCCAATTCTTCCCGGATGACTACTTCCAGCCCTCTGTTCACCAATTTGGTGTGGAAGATGCGGTACTCATAGGGCACCTGCGTAGGGACTGGGATTCCTGCCGGACTAATGACCCAGACGGTCTTATACCGTATCTGCACCTCCACCCATGTGGTGAGCTTGTACTGCTTTTTGAAGGTCTCCTTCAGCTTGCCCTGCACCTCCGACCGGGTGTAATCGTCATACAGAGTCGTGAGAAAAGAGGTCAACTGCCACGGGTCGTGCTCGATGGGGTCAAGGTGGTACTGGTACTCGTTGTAGCCGGGATGGTCGGTGGGGGTGCGCTTGATCTTTTTGTCCAGCTCCTTTTCCAGCTTCTTGTAGTCGGTTTCGGCTCCCCGGATGTCCCGATCCTCTGCGGTGTAGATGGTCTGCCCGGATACCTGCGTGGTGCCGGAAAACAGAATGGAACAGGACGAAAATGCCGACATGACCAGCAGCAGGAGCAAAAGAAAAACGCCCACGATCACCAGAACGTGTGCGTTGCTCTTTGCAAAATTGGCAATGCCGTTGACTGCGGTGCTGACGGCAGTTTTGCCTTTTTCCACCGCCTGTTCCATGCCGGACCGGGCGGCAGATGCACCGTTGGATGCTGCCTTGCCGCCTGCGGTCTGCGCCGCCGTGCCCGACCGGGCGGCGGCATAATAGCTCTGCCGGATGTCCTGCTTCTGCCGCCACCGTGAAAGCCAGTTGGAGCCACCCTCGCCGGTGCCGGATGCGCCTGCATCTTGTGCCGAGGTCGGCTTCTGCACGGAAGATTTTGCGGTTCGGGCACTTTTCTTGCCCTTCATCTTGGCTTTCTTTTTCAGCTTTCGGGCATAGCGGCTCTTGGAAATATCCCGGATATTTCCTGCCGCTTTTTCGCCCTCGCTCAGCGCCTGCGTGCCCACATTGTCATCCTCGTACTGGTCAACCTCCCGGTGTACCGCAGACCGGGCGGCATGGGCGGCGTACATCTCCCGCTTCTGCGCCTTGCTCAACCGGCTCAGTTCGTCCGGGGTCAGCTCCGCCTTGCCGAACCGCAGATGCTGGGCTTTTTCGGCGGTCTTTTCCGCATCGGTTTTCAGCTTCTTCTTTCTGGGCACCGACTGCTCCACCTTGGCTTTTTTCGGGGGTGAACGGGTCTTTTTGGCGGACGATTCCTCTTTGAGATTCAGCTTCGGATTACTCATTTCTGTGCGCCCTCCGAGATCTCGTTGAGTTTGGTCGTAAGGATGCGGTAGAGTTCAAGGTCTTTCGGGAAGTGGTCAACGAAGGGCAGGATCACGTTGCCGAAAAACAGCAGCCCTTCGCCTTCGCCGGAGTGGGTCACATAGGAAAGCTGATGGGGCGAAATATTAAGCTGTTTCGCAAGAATCTGCCGGTCGCCGTTGGCCTGATTCAGCATATACACAAAGTCCGAGTTCTCGAAAATGTTCGATACTTCGGGGCTTGCCAGCAAATCTTTGACGTTCTGCGTCAGGGCTGTCGGGATGCCGCCCCACTTACGGAAACGTTTCCAGATCTCCACGGAATAGGCGGCTGTCTGCTCGTCTTTCAGCAAAAGGTGGAACTCATCGGCGTAGTATCGGGTCGATTTGCCAACGGAGCGATTGGCGGTCACACGGCCCCAGACCTGATCCTGCACGATGAGCATACCGAGCTTTTTCAGCTGCTTTCCCAACTGCTTGATGTCATAGCAGACGATGCGGTTGTCGATATCCACGTTGGTGCGGTGGTTGAAGATATTCAGACTGCCCTTGACGTAGATTTCCAGAGCAGCTGCAACATGATGGGCTTCCGGCTCATCCTGCGTCAGCAGAGCATTGTAGAGATCTTCCAGCATCGGCACGGTTTCGGGACAGGGGTGCTCAAAGTAAGGAGCATAGATTTTGTGGACGCAGCGGTCAATGACCGTTTTCTCCACAGGCTTCAACCCCTCTTTGCCGCCGACTACAAGTTCGCAAAGGGAAAGAATAAAATCGGCTTTCAAAGCCAGAGGATTATCTTCCTCGGAGTAGTTGGCATTGATGTCCATCGGGTTAATATACTGGGTGCTGGAAGGGCTGATATGGATGACCTGCCCGTGCAGACGTTCCACCAGTGGAGCATACTCCGACTCAGGATCGCACACAAGAATATCGTCATCCGTAACGAGAAAAGCATTGCAAATTTCTCGCTTTGCGCTGAACGACTTGCCAGAGCCGGGAGTGCCCAGAATCAGACCGTTGGGGTTTTTCAGCTTTTTGCGGTCCACCATAATCAGGTTATTGGACAGGGCGTTCAAACCGTAGTACAGGCTTTCCTTACCGTTGTCGAACAGCTCCTGCGTAGTAAACGGCACAAAAATTGCCGTGCTGCTGGTGGTCAGTCCCCGCTGAATTTCGATCTGGCAGTCTGCCAGCGGCAGCGAGGACATAAGCCCCTGCTCCTGCTGAAAATCCAGCCGGCACAGTTCGCAGTTGTGCTTCTGCGCAATGCTGACCGCCTGAAAGACGTTGGTTTCCAGTTCCTGCTCGGTCTTACCGGTGTTCAGCACCAGAAAAGTGACAAGGAACATCCGCTCGTTCTGACTCTGCAATTCTTTCAGCAGGGCTTTTGCATCCCGCCCGTAAGTCGCCAAATCGGACGGCAACACGTCCATGTCGTATCCGGCGCGGACGGCTTTTTTCTGTTCCTCGATCTTTGATCTATCGAGTTCAGTAATCGTGTGCTTGATGGTTTTGATGGCCTTGTTCTGGTCAACGGACTGGATGTGCATGGTAACGATCTGGCTGGAGTCCATGTCCAGAAAATCCTTCAAAAGCTGGTCGCTCAAATCAGAAGCCGTGATATTCAGAAAGCTGACCGCCCCGAAGATGCCGCCCATCTGAAAGGTCCGGCTGTTCTTAAACGCCAGCGCAGTGGGTGCAATGGCATCCTTTACGGACAGACCACTGGGCACAAGGTCTTTCCAGTTGAAGTGGAACTTGTTGGCACCGTCCATGTTCAGCATCCCGTGCATCAGCCGCAGACGCTCCGTACCGTCCAGCGGCTTTGCCAGAACGCCAAGTCGGTGGAAATTGTTCATCAGGTCATTCTGTATGTGTTCCAGACGCGGTTTGACCTGCGTCATGCTTTCGCCTTCGATGCCGTAAGTCAGAAACTTGGTCTTGGTCAGACCGTTGTTGCCTTTGGCAAGCTGCTGACGGAGCATCTGCGAATATTCCGCGCGAACATCATCAAAGCCGTCCTTCTGGTAAGGGATGCGGATGGACTTTTCAAAGTCTGCCGAATCGGTGGCGGTATTCACAAAGGACAGTTCAAAGTGGATGCTCGAATCAAAGAAGTTGAGGAACGAACACCATTCCTCAAAAATGGCGGTCTTGTCCTCCTGCTGCGCCAACTGATAATTGATGTCCTGATACTGGATGGTGCGGGTGTAGTAGCCGGGACGGACACGGCAGGTGCCGTCCTCAAACATCCGCTGAAACGGGATGCTCTCTTGTGCCGTGCGGGGCACCGTGGACTTGGGCGGCTTTTTGCCGTCCTTATTCTTTTTCAGAAATGGAATCATGGGTGTCATCTCCCTTCATAAGCAGTGCATAGTAGTTGCGGGTCTTGTACGGACGCACCTTCGGGCGAACAAAACGTGCCTGAAGGTAGTACCGCAGGATCTTTTCGGCGGGCTGTCCGTTTTTCTGGTACATCGCCAGAAAGAACATGGGCAGCATGACCGCCATCATGCCGAGGGTAGCACCGGAATTGCCTGCGGTATCCCGCAGGACAAAGAACAGCGGCACTCCTACGACTGCCGCCGCACCAAAGCAGATAAGCTGCCGCGCGGTCAGATTGAACATCACTTTGGATTTCACCTTGGTCAGATCACGCGGCACAGAAATATATGCTGCCAAAAAATCACACCTCCAATCAGTGGGCACCCAGTATGCTCTTGGCCACAGAACTGGTTTTGAACAAACTGAAACAAAGCAGAACCGTATAGCCAACGATGCTCCAGATCGAGTTGATGGCATCCCCGGATATGGCGACATTCTGAAGCAGAACAGCGTAGATCGCCACGCAGATCAAAATCAGGAAGCCCTGAAATCCCAGCGCAAACAGAGAGCGAAGATAATTCTGTCCCACATGGGATTGCTCATGGTTGCCCCATGTTGCCATGGGCACCGGGGCAAGGCTGACCATCATATAGATCTCGATCATACGTCCATAGACGATGACGAAAATGACGATGGACAGGATGCGCATGGTGATGCCGATAAAAAAGGACTGCAAGAACAGCCCGAACAAGGGGCCTACGTCCATCTGCATCATGCTGGATTGCAGCATAGAAAGCCCGATATCGTTGACCCGTGTGTTGCCGGAAATAATGCCGCTGGAATTTGCCACCACCTGCTGCGTCACATCGAACACCGCCATGATGATGTCGAAGGTGTTGGAGATCATCCAGACCGAAATGGCAGTCTTGAAGATCCATTTCATCAGCAGTGCAGGCTCAAACTGCGCCATGTTGTTGTGCTGGGTAATCATCTCGATCAGCTCATAACAGGCAATGAAGGTCAAAATCACGCCTGCAATCGGCAGCACCACATTGCGGGACAGAGCTTCGATCATGGCAAAAACGCGCGGTTCAAAATTGGATGGTCTTGTGCCCACCTGCTGTGCGATGCTGCCCACCTGCGTGTTAACATCATCAAACAAGCCGGACAGATTGGACATGATGGCCGCAGTCAGCAGCGACTTGATCCAATCTGAAATCGCTTTGAGAACAGTTTCCACTCAGAGCCACCACCTTAAAAGAAATGGTTGATGAGGGTCTTGAGCAGGTTGAGAACAAAGATGAGGTTTGTCAGAAAATTCATAGAAGCATCTCCTTTTGATAGAATATATGGCTTGAAAATCCGCTCCACAAGTACAGAAACCGTTAGCCACGGCAGGTTGGAGCAATATGTATGGGCGGCATCTGCCGCCCGCAGTTTTTAGCCGAACAGACCGCTCAGCAGGGAGATCAGGGTAATGCCGATCAGAGCGACACCACCGCCAGCCATGAGCTGCTTCATGCCCTGCGACTTTGCTTATGTGTGATAAAGAAGTAATAGAAGTGTAAAAAATTTTGCCTTTCCTATCCGATACTTGCCTTTGATATCGGATAGGGCGGGCGGTCATTCGGGCAAGTCCACTTTGCCGACGAAAGAATAGTAAATCTCAATATCCTGTCTGCGTGTGCCGTTTTCATCGTAGCTGCACTCATGCACAACGATTTTCTCTACAAACTCACGCAAGAGGGTGTGGGTCAGTTCTTCAAAGTTCATGTGCTTGCGGACAATGTTCATAAACTTTTCTGCGTTTACGGTAGCGTCCTGTGCTTTGGAAAGCTCCGCCTGTATTCTGGCAACACGCTCTTTCAATTCCTGCTGTTCGGCTTCATAGTCTGCCGAAAGCTCCGTGAAACGCTCGTCAGAAATGCGACCGCTTACGCTGTCCTCATACAGCCGCTTGAAAATAGCGGAAAGTTCACCGATACGCTTTTCGGCAGCTTCCAGTTCCTTTTTCTTGGCGGCGTTCCGGCGTTTGCCGCCGTCCTCGTTCTGCTCGATCAGCAGCTTCATAAACCGGGCTTCATGCTTTGCCGCATAGTTCGTCACTTTCCGTAGATTGGAGAGAACGCCCGCAGTCAAAAGGTCGGTGCGGATAAAATGTGCGGTGCAGTCATGGGTGCGCTTCTTGTAGTTCCCGCAGATATAGCAGTCCTGTTTCCGCTTATCGGTCTGGTAACGCTGCTGATACATGACGCTGCCGCAGTCCGCGCAAAAGAGCATACCAGAGAACAAGCCCACTTCATCATAGCGGTTCGGTCGCTTGCGCTGTTTGCGTAATTCCTGCACACGCTCCCATGTCTGGGTGTCGATGATAGGCTCATGGTGGTTCTCGAAAATTGCCTGTTTCTCAATGGGATTTTCTATGCTGTGCTTGGTCTTGTAGGACGGTTTCTCCGTCTTGAAGTTCACCAAACAGCCCATGTACTCCCGGTTTTCAAGGATATGCACCACGGTATTTGTCGCCCATTTGCACTCATAGCCGGGGTGATAGCGGCGTGTGCTGCCCGTCCTGCGGTATTCCAGCGTTCCCGGCGTTGGGATTTCCTGCTCGGTCAGCATACGGGCTATCTTGGTCGGACCGTTCCCGGCAAGGCACAGACGGTATATCTGCTTGACCACGGGTGCGGCTTCCTCGTCAATGATGAAGTTTTCGTCCTCGTCCATGAGGTAGCCGTACACGGGTTTGCTCGTAACAGGCTTGCCGCTCATGCCTTTTGACCGTTTTACAGCTTTGATTTTCTTACTCGTATCTCTCACCAGCCATTCGTTGAAAATGTTCCGCAGAGGGGCAAAATCATTGTCGCCCTGTGCGCTGTCTACTCCATCGTTGATGGCGATAAAGCGGACGCCTTTTTGTGGGAAAATCATCTCGGTATACATTCCCACCTGCAGGTAGTTTCGCCCTAACCGTGACATATCCTTTACGATAACGGTAGCCACTTTCCCGGCTTCAATGTCCGCAAGCATGGATTGAAAGCCCGGTCTTTGGAAGTTCGCACCAGAATAGCCATCGTCCGTGTACCAGCGCAGATTGGAAAAGCCGTTCTGCTTTGCGTAGGTTTCAAGGATACGCTTCTGGTTGGAAATGGAATTACTTTCGCCTTGCAGCTCGTCCTCATGGGATAGTCTTGGATAAAGGGCGGTGATTTTCTGGGTGGTCTGTCTTAACATAAAATCCTCCGTTTCCGACAGCCAGCCCCACTATTCCGTATTTCGATTATACCACATGGGGCGGCTGTCTGTATAGCGGCTTCTGCTTCTTTACCGCCCGGTAAAATGACGATTTTTCTGTGCGGCTTGTAGCGTTAGGGCGAAAGCTGGGCTTTGTGTCCTGCGGCGGCTTCCGCCTCCAGCACTTTCATCATCTTATCGGCTGCGGTGTCGGTGGTATCTTTTTTGAAAAAGCCGGAAACGACAAGGACGGTGTTGCCCATGCGGATCTCTGTCACGCAGTCCGGGCGGCGTTCCGGGGTGGTGTTCTGCTTGTTCTCTGCCATAGGCAACTCCTTTCATTTCATCAATTCTTTTAGTCTGTTCAGCTTGGCTTGCGCCGTTTCACGGCGGAAGTTCTCTCCCGTAAAGAGGATAGGGGCGCACATTTCCAAAAGGCGGTCATAAATCCGGGCATGGGCGGTGTCCAGCGGATTTTGCAGGCTGTCCAATGTCAGATTGGTGGTAACGATTAAGGGCTTGCGGCTGCGGTAGCGGCTGTCAATCACATTGTAGACCTGTTCTAAACCGTACTCTGTGCCGCGCTCCATTCCAAAATCATCAATGATAAGCAGAGGAAAGCGGCAAAGACGCTCGATATACTCGTTGCGCCCCTCAAAACTGGCGGTCAGGTCATTCAAAATCGCAGAGAAGTTCGTCATGCGGACAGCGACTTCCTGCTCCATGAGGGCATTAGCGATACACCCGGCAAAATAACTTTTTCCTGTGCCGACCTTGCCCCATAGCAGATAGCCGATATTTTCCTCGCGCATGGTTTCCCAATGCTCCACATAGAAATGTGCAATCTCCATTTGCGGGCATTTCCCGTTGTCGTTGGCGAAAGTCCATTCCTGCATGGTAGGATTGGTAAATCCCCGGCGTTTCAAGTCCTCCACGGTGTCAAGGTGCTTTCTGCGCTGTTCGGCGGCTTCACGCTCCAAACGCTGGGCTTTCTGGCAGTCACATTCTGCCGGGTGGCGGTCACGCCCAAACAGGGCGGCTTGCTTTTCCGGAAAGTAGGCTTCTTTCGGAGTGTGACACTTGCCGCAGTAAAGCAGTCCGTCCTCGCCCGTGTAGTCCTCCGGCTGTGGGGTAACAGCCGCCATATTCAAAACTCGTTCTGTAAACAGATTACTCATAAGCTCTCGCCCTCCTTGCAGGTGTATTCGGGTATGCCCTGTTTCGGGGCAGCCTTTGCGGTATCGTCTGCCGCCCATCTGCGGATAGTGGCGGCGTGGTTTTTATATTTCTTGCCCGTGGACGCGATATAGCCGGAAAGCCGCTCAATGTAGTACGCCCATTTTTCGGGCAGCTCCGCTTGCAGTTCGGAAAGCTCCGTATCAGTCAGAAATACATTCTCATATCTGCCATAGCTGCGGGCGATGGCTTGTCCCTTTAACTCTCCCTCTTTTTCTAACTCTATATCTATCTCTTTCTTTATCTCTATCTCTGGTGGACGAATGTCGGACAAATGTCCGCCATTTGTCCGCGGCGGCAAAAGTGCCTTATTTTCAAGCCTTGCGGCGCGTTTCCGTTCCGCTTCGGTAGAGGATTGACCGATCATCAGCTCGATGTCGGTCATATAAAGCAGCCCGCAGTCAAGCTGCTCCACAAGCCCTAACTGCTGGAAGATGGCTAATGCCCGTTCCACCGTCCCGATTTGGTGACGGGTCAGCGTGGCTATCATCTGGGCGGTATAGGGGATATGCTCGTCAAGCTGCAATCTGCCGCCATTTTTCAGCGATTTTAAGTACAGCTTCAAGAGGATATTGGAATACAAAATCCCGTCTTTCATGTCCTCCAACAGCACAATGGAATCGCTGTCGAAGAAGTTTTCTTTCAGTTTGAGGTAGTAATATTTGCGGTTATCTGCCATTGGCGGTGTCCTCCCTGTGTTTCCATCTCTTAGAGAAATACCGGGGGCAGAGGACGATAATCGCCCGGAAGCTCTGCTTGCAGCCGTGTGTGCAGCCCCGGCAAAGGTCATTGTAGGTAATACGGTTTCGGTGGTTGAGGAAAAAGCTCCATTCCAACCGCCGCTTTTTGCTCATGCGTGGCATTTCTCGCTCCTTTCTGCCGTTTCCGCTGGTATAAGCGGATAGGTCGGTAAAAATGTAGTTTCTCGGTGTCATTTTCGGGGATTTCCTGCGCTGTGCGCCCCGTTTCAAAGGTGGGCAGTATTGCGGATAGGGTGCAGGGCATATCCCCGTTTTGATATCGTTTCGGGGCGGTTTTTAACGCTCATGTTCGTGCTTTTTCTCTCTGTCTTTCTCGCCTTGCAGGATTTGAGAAAGATTGCTTTTCACGGTATGCAGCTCCTTGACACGGGCTTTTTTCTCCCGGTATTCGTTGTAATGGGCGTTCTTTTCGGCGGTAAGCCGCTCGATTTCCGCTTGCAGGGCATTATGGCTTGGCAGCTTGGAAACGCCATGCGCCCGAAAATAACGGGTGGCTGCGTCCGCTATGATAAAATCGCTTTCGTGCCGTTCCCGGTAGGCGCTGCGGGCTTTTTCCGTTTTCTGCGCTTTCAGACCGTCACGGGCAGGCTTGGTCTTGGCATAGGCAAGCACCTGTGTCTGAAGCTCCTTTTTCTCCCGGATAGCAGCGTCCAGGGCTTTCAGCTTGGCGGTGCTGTCCTGTAAATCCGCATTGGCGGATACAAGGGCTGCGTCCAGCTCCTCCGGCGAATAGCCGTACTGCCCGTAGGCGGCAACGGTAGCCGCCATTTGTTTCAGATTGTGGACTGCCGCCCAGCAATCATAGCCCGCGCCCTTTCCCTCCGCTCGCTTCGCTGCCCGGTCAACCATGCGCTGAATACCGTCCTTTTCCGGGGTGGTTTGGACAGCTTTTTTGCCCTGCAAACGCTCCCTTATGTTGCGGGGGTATTCGGGTACGGTTGCGGTCTGCTTGGCGGCTCTGTGGGCGTTCTGTTCCAAAAGGGCAAGAACGGCAGCGCGGTCAAAATCATCTCCCAGCTTGCGGGCGGTAATGGGCTTTGTCCTGTCCGGCGTGAGGTAGGATAGCCGCCCTCGGCTCTCCTTGACAGTCACGCCCTGTTGCAAGAGAACGGCGGCGAACTCGCCATAGCTTGCGGCAGAGGACAGCGCGGTGCGTATGGTCTGCCGCAATTTTTCCTTGTCTGTTTCAAACTTCGTGGGCTTGGCTGGCTGCTCCTCGGCTGGCAAGGCGGCAGCTTCCTTGTCCAGCTTTGCCTGCCCTTTCCGCTGCGCCCAATACTCACGCTCGGTAATGCGGTTTTTGCTGCCATGCAAAAGGTCGATTTGATAGAGATTTTCCCGGTGGCACAGCTCCATGACTTCGGCTTTGAAGTATTCCATCGCCGCGTCTGTGCAGCGGTGTTTGCACCCGGTGCGGGTGTCTGCCGGTCTGTCCATGTAAGGCAGGAACGGAACTTCCTCTATCCGCAGAGAATTGATAACGATATGCACATGGATATTGCCGCTGTGGTTGTGTCCGTCCGGGTGGGTGCAGACAATGGCTTGGTGTCCGGGAAACTGCTTCCGGCAAAATTCCTCGCCCAACGCCTGCGCCCGGTCTACGGTCAAACCGTTGTCCACCGCGTCCCGTGGGTCAAAGCTGATAATGTAGTGGTGGCTTTTTACATCTTCCCGCTTCTGGTTCTTCCCATAGCGGAGATTGGAGCGCATACAGGCAACGGCAAAATCCTCGTCGCCGCAGTTCAGCGTGGCTATTCGATAGTCCTCCCTGAGCATGAGCCGCCCGTTTTCATCAAGGGTGGGCTTCATGGTAAACTCGTCATGTTCAAAGGTGAGGTACTGCTCGGCTGCGCCATAATCCGCATTTTTAGAGCTGATATGTTTGAATGTTGCCAACAGCGTCACCTACCTTTCGCAGGACTTCAAACTTCAAGGCAGCAAGGTCAGAAATGGCGGCGCGGACTTCAACGGACAGGGCGTTGTATGGTGTGCCGTACTCGTTGAGGGCGCGGGCAATCTGATTGAGGTTGCCACCGATTTTTCCGTATTCGGCGGTCAGCCTGCCAACGGCGGACAACAGTTCATCATTGACCGGGGAAACGGTAACGATGGGGCGAATGGTCGCCCGTGTAATGGCTTGCCGGATAAATTCGGCTTGGCTCATGTCATAGTGTTTCAGCCGCTCGGTAAAGTCGGCGTATTCTTCCTCGGTCATGCGGGTTTTGACCACATGGTAGCGGTGGGGTGTGTTGTATTTTTTCTTCAAGCGTTGACCTCCTTTCTCGCCCGACAGGGCGCATGAGCAGGGTTTGGGGAAGGCACTCCCCAACAAGATTTACCAAAGGGGCAAAACCGCAGATATGCGGATTTTGGCACCGTGGTAGAATCTTGCTCTAAAAAACTACCGCTTTCCTCGGCGGCTCTGGTTTGCGGATATACTGGCTTGCTCCACCAATATAGCGATTGCGGCGGCGTGTTCTGCCCGCTGTTCACCACTACAACGGTGAAAAGGGGGCGTTTTGGCAAACGCAGCGAAAATTTTTTTATTTTCCCTGTCTGCTCCCTACAACAATCCGGCGGTGTGGTTTGCCAAAGATTTTTGAAAATGGGCGCAAAAAAAGCAGTAAACCTTTTCAAGATTTACTGCTTATCTGCCGCTGTGATGGGCGGCGGTATTAAATTGTCAGCCGTTTTTCAAATGGAATTTATCTGCAATCGCTTTCTTTCCGCTTTCCAATTCCTTTTCTGTAATCTTCCATAATCCTAACGCAATGATCTGCTATCTTTTGCATTCCGAGTTCTTCAAAAAAGGCAATTTGTATTTTCATCAGTTCTTCACAAACAGTCAACTTCTGCTCATCCATATTGCTAATAGCAAGCCATGGGAACGCTTTATATTTCTTAGTGTCCCCAATGAGAAAATTGTACCCTATCAACTCATTTTCACGGAAAACGAAATAGAATTGTGGGCCTGAACCTGGAACTGACTTTTCCATAATTTGCTGCATTGTTCTCACGCCGCCGTATGCCGGAAAAAAACCTATTCGCTCAAGAGCATTTAATATGTCAATCCTTTTATCTGTGGGTATGTCTCTATAATTGATAATCTGTTCCATTTGCTCTACCCTCATTGAAGTTTAATTTGTCAGGCTCTAATTATACAACTTTTCTGTTTAGCGGTCAAAGCGGAACTTCAACAGGCTTTCTATCAGTTGCCTGACGATATGCTCCTGCATATCCGTGTTAATCTGTCCGTCCATTTTCGCACAAGAGCGGACATATCCCGCATAATGGGATAGGACGGCGGCAACAGCTTCCGGGTCGCCCTCGCTTGCCTTAACGATTGTCTCATAGGGAAGTAGCTGGCTCATAGGACAAACCCTCCAACTCTGCCCGTAGCCGCCGTAAAATCATCTGAATACGCCGCCCGGTTGTGTTGCCAGCCCGTCCATATCTCCGTCCAATCTCCCTATGCGTCAATCGTTGGAAGTAGTACAAGAAAATGATTTCCTGTTCCATCTGTGATAGTGCGGACAGGGCTGCGGCAAGCTCTGGACTTTCCAAAAGCACCATCTGACCACAGACGAAAAGCGGATAGCTGGTCATGCCGGATTGCTCCGCAAAGTATTTATCTGTGGTACTGAATGGATAGTGTTTTTCTTCTATCAGATATTCAAGCGAGATTTCCCGCTTGCGGCGGCTCCGTATGCTCCGGGCTGCGTCTATGGCAGCGTGGCGAATAACAGTCTTGCAAAAGGCATCGTGTGTATGCCGGATATGTTCTTGATACTTTTCGTGTTCGGTCATGGAAAATCCCCCTTTCTGAATAATGGCAGAGGGCGGCAGCATCTTGTGCTGTCGCCCTCTTGATTACCGAACAGCAAAGACGGGCGGGGCTGTCAACGGCGGCGCATTTGCGCCGTTCATCTTGACCGTTGACAGGCTCGGCTGGGTTTGCTATCTGCTCACGGCAATTCACTCTCATTGATAGGAATTGCCTCAAGTTCCGTATTCAAATTGTTCCAATAAGAGCCGATATCCGCACTTGTGAAATACTTAAAACCGCCTGCTGCTGACTTCAACTCGCCGTTTTTAACCCCATAGCAGGCGTAAATCAAATCGTAGCTTGTTCCATCTGAGAGGTTAAATCTAAAGCTGGTCACATCTGCTCCGGCAGTTTCCTCAGTCGTTTTGTCTTTTAGGGATAAGCCCTTGAACTTATCATACAGGGTCTTTATATCATTTTCAGCAACAACTACTTTCTTTTCTGCTGATGCAGGCACTCCGTCATAGTGGTACATTTCAACGTTTTCGACATCTTCAACCTCAAATGGGAAGTCGATTTTGACAGGCTCATAAGCAATGTTTATAGGTAACAGAAAGAGAGCTGTAAAAATTGCAATGATACAAAGAGCGATGGAAACGAGAACAGCAATCGTTATCTTTTTTCTGCCTCTCTGCTTTTCTTTTGCCTCATGGCGCATAATAACGCTTTCGCTTTCTTCGTGAAGAACATCTTCGCTCGTGTGAGAAAGCAATTTCTGATAAATTGCGTTACAGTCAGCACAGGCGTTCAAATGCTCTTTTACCATCTCTGCGCTTGCTTCGCTGCAAGCACCGTCAACATACAGCGGAAGAATATCTCGAACAATATCGCATTGTTTACTCATGCTTTTCATCCATCCTTTCTTGAATTTTTAGCTTTGCACGATGATAAGTAACTCTCGCCCATGATTCTGTTTTTCCAAAAATTGCAGCGATTTGTGAAAAAGATAGTTCCCCGAATACGCGAAGCTGAAAGACTTCTTTGTATGGTTCTTCCAAACGGTGAAGAACGAGGTGTATGCGGAACGCCATGTCAGAATCTGCAACTGAGTTCTCAACATTTTCATTTGATGGCAAGTCATTGATTTCACTCACATCAGCTACTCGCTGACGGCTTCGCATTTCATCATGGTAAAGGTTTTTTGCTATGGAGCAGAGCCATGTCAATTCATCTGACTTACCTTTGAATTGTGATGTTGTAGAAACAGCCTTATAGAATGTGTTCTGCGTGATTTCCTCTGCTATCTCACGATTTTTGGCAAGAGAAATAGTATACGAGTATACCTGTAAATAGTAGGCTTTATAGAGCTTTTCATAGTCCATACTTGTCATCACCTCCTTCAGCTTCATAGGTTAGACGGAGAAATCGGAATTTCGTTACAAAGAAGTTTGAAATTTTTATACCTTTACGCTACTCTTGCTTTGTGCGGACTATTGGTAGACGCGCATTAACGGCAAGTAAAGAGATTGCTGTGTCAGCTTGATATGTTCAAATGCTAATTAAGTATAGCATACAGCTATGAATTTTTCTATTGCGTTCCCCTGACTTCGGAATAGTGGCAGGGCTGGCTATCCTTGTTTTGCTTTGTGCTTCTCTACCGTACATGAGCATTGGCAGAGGGGTTATCGCCGCCGTAACCTTCCATCAGGTTGACGGCACCCCACACGCCCAGACCGGCACCCAATGCCACAACCAGAGTCTTCAGAACGTCCACTGCGCTGTTAAAGAATTCCATAGAAAAATCTCCTTTGTTTTGAAAAAGTGACCCTGCACACACCTGAAATCCGTTTGCAAAAAGCCGAAAACCACGGCGAAGGCTGATTTTCCGGTGTACCTGTTGGGTCAATGGGTAAAAAATAACCGCTCGTCTTATCAGGCGGGCGGGAGTGAATCGGCATCTACCATGATGAAGGTATCATCCGGGTGGATTTTTTCTTTTCGGTTCAAGAACTTCTCGATATCGAGGGCGTTCTTGGGGTCATAATCGGAGGTGTACTTGTAGTTCGGGTGCTGGGTCAGGTCGTACTTGTCGCTCAAAAACGGGCGCACACCCCGCAATTGCAGGATGCATTTGCCGCCATCCAGCACCGCCAGTTCATCCCGGCTCATAAGTTCGTGGCCGAGTTTTTGATAGTTGGTGCCATAGCTTGGGCTATTGCCACGGGTATCTGAATTGTTGTAGCTGTCGATGGTTTCCTTGCCGAGTGCTTCGGCAAGATCTTTCAGGGTGGTAGGCTCACTGCCGCCCAAAAATATCTGACTGTCCATGTTGCCCACGATGGTATCCGCATTATCCTTGTAGATGGCTTTCAACTGGCTGCGGGTCTGCAAAACCAGACACGCCGAGATCTCACGGCTGCGGATAGTGGCTACCAGCTTTTCCAGCTGAGGAATTTGACCAATGTTGGCACATTCGTCGATAAGACACCGCACATGGACCGGCAGCTTACCGCCGTATTGGTCATCTGCCTTATCGCAGAGCAGATTGAAAAGCTGCGTGTAGATCATGGAGATCAGGAAGTTAAAGGTGCTGTCTGTATCGCTCATGATGAGAAACAGCGCCGTTTTTCGGTCGCCCAGCTTGTCCAGTTCCAGCTCATCGTACATGGTGGCATCCCGGACTTCCTGAATGTCAAAGGGCGAAAGGCGGGCACCGCAGGAAATCAGGATGGATTTTGCGGTCTTGCCAGAGACGAAAAGTCAAGGACTTTTTCATCAAATTCAAAAAGAAGTCACATTTTGCGGACTTCCTCACGAAGCATACGCTTGATTTTGTCCTCCATTGTCTCTTTTGCGGTCTCGCTGAAATGGACACGGACGATATAGGTGGTCTTGCCGATCTGCTTTCTGACAGTCGGGCAAGGGGTGTTGGTGGTGGTGCTGTGGGTTGCGGTATTGTTCATTCAAAATCCTCCTGTAAATGAAAAATGCCCGGTGACTGTTCATCATCGGGCGGTGTCGGTATGAGGGAACAAGGCAAGGCGGCAACATTAAGGTATCTATAAAACCTTTGCCGTCTTTGCCACGCTTGCCGTGTTCCCGTTGTCAGTCTCGGAGATAGCAGACCCATGCTGTGCCGTCTTTCTCGGTCACAAGTCTGTCCCCGATACGGCTCTTTGCCGTTCTCATGGTGCGTGAGGAAATCCCACGCTCATTGACCGCTTTTTCCAGCTCTGCGCTCGGCATACGCTTTCCGTCCGCAAGCAGTTCCAGAATGAGCATTTGCGCCTGTGCGGTCTTGCTCTCGGTCTTTGCGGTGTCTGTCCCGGCAAGAAGCTCGTCAGCGGTAATGTCATAAGCCCCTATCCACTCAAAGCCTTTCTCGTCTCCCAGAGAAAAGGCAAGGGACTGTCCGGGCGGCGCAAGGGAGCTTTTCTCATGGATAAGCACCCTCATTGTGGGGCTGTCCTTCAGCTTGCCGATAAAGAGCAGACTGCGGACTGCCGCCGTAATGTCGATAGACCCTAATCCCCGGTAGGTGCTTTGCGTTCCTGCGGCTTTGTTCAGGTGTCCGATCAGCACGATAGCGCACCCGGTAGCCTGTGCAATGTCTCCCAGACTGCGGAAGATGGGACGGACTTCATTTGCCCGGTTCATGTCCACATCTGCGCCCAGAAACGCCTGTACCGGATCGATGATAACCAGCTTTGCGTTGTTCTCACGGATTGCCCTTGCTATGCGCTCATCGGCAAGGGTCAGCGGTGTGTCCCTATCGTCAATGACAAGCACTCTTTCAAGGTCTGCTTCCGCTTCCATCAGTCGGGGCTTGACGGTATCGCCCAGACCGTCCTCTGCGGTCTGGTAGATGATGTTGAAAGGCTCAAGGGTCTCCATACCGGGTAAAGGCTTTCGGTTGGTGCAAGCCGCCGCAAGACGCATGGCAAAGTAGGTCTTGCCCTCGCCGGGGTTGCCCTGTATAATCGTCAGCTTTCCAAAGGGGATATAGGGAAACCATAGCCAATCCACGCTCGTCAGCTCCACATCTGCCATGCGGAGCATGGGAACAGGCTGGGCGGTGGGCAGCTCTCGTAGCGTGATTGTCTCGGCTATGAATTTGCGGCTGGGAATGTTCCCTTGCTGACGGAGAACATCGTTCCAGTCTTTCCTTGCCGGGACAAGGCGAATGACGGCGATCTCGCCGGGAATGGACTGTGCCAGTCGGGTACAGGCTTCGCTTCCTGCGGTGTCGCTGTCAAGGCAGAGGAACACTTTTCGGGTGTCCTTGCGTTCAGAAAGGAAACGGTCAAGGGCTTTGCCCGAAACGCCGCCCAGCGCAAGATAGCTTCGGCTTTGCCAATCCTGCGGATAAAGGCAGATAAACGATAACAGGTCAATCGGTGCTTCAAAGACAAAGAGCTGGTTGCCGTTTCCCTCATAGCGGAACGGATAGGACTTGTCAGACCCGGCAATGTCCTGTCTGAATGGGTCTGCCGTTCCTCGCACATGGGCGTATCTCGGCGTACCGCTTCGGTCTCTGCCGACAAACACAACATTGTGCCGCTTTGCGTCCTCGTAAATATCCCCGGAAAGAAGAAAAGCCTCAACAAGCGTTTTGTTGAGACCTCGGCTTTCGCAAAGATATTGAATTGCTCTGTCGGCTGTTCTGTTGTGCAAGGGCAAGTGAAACGCTGTGGGCGGTGCTGTGCTGGCTTCGCTCTGTCCCTCGGCGCTTTCGCCGGTTAAGAGCTGGACTGCTTCGGGAAAGGACTTGCCGTAAAACTCCATGACAAAATCAATGGGATAGCCGCCCTTGCTCTGGCTGTGGCGAAACCATTTGTTTCCCCGGACGGTCAGGCTGTCATGTTCTTTCCAGCGGTATTCCCGTCCGCTTTTGATAAGCGTCTCTCCCTGTGTGCGGAGAAAATCTTCCAGACTGACGGCATTTGCCCGGTCAATCTGTGCTTGGGTGTAATTCATCGGGATAGTTCCTCCTTTTTCTGTCGTGTTTGGGGTCGATTTTGGAGCTTTTGTTCCTCTGTACGCTCGTTAAATCGGGCGGCAGTATCTACACATGACTTGACCTTCCAAAGGCGGTGTAAATCGTCTCTGACAGCCTTAAACTCGCCGTAGGTGCTTTCGTGTGCCTGTTCCAGCTCGTCATACTCGTCGGACAGCTTTTTCATATCCACCTTGCCGTCCGGGAACTCCCCGGTCAGCTTTCGTCTGGCGGCGTAGAACTGTATCAGTTCCGCTTCATGCTCTGCCTTGTACTTGGCTCTGGGCTTCTCAAACTTGATTTTCTGCAAGCCGTCATAGACAGGCTTCAAGCTCTGGAAAGCAGCGGAGCTGTCATAGAGCCGCTTAATCGCTTTCATTCGGGCGGTCTGTTCGTCCAGCGTTTTCTTCAAGCTCTCTGTGGCAGCACTGTGTTCGCTGACACGGTGTTGCAAGTCTTCAAGGGAGTAAATGCCATTCTCCCGCAGGTAATTGAAGGTATCGTTCATCTCCTTTAGGTTGCTGATTTTGCCTTTCTGGGAATATGCCCCGGCTTTGCGCTGAGTGTAATAGGCGTTCAGCAGAGAAACAAGGTCGGGTGCCTGTGGCTTGGCAAGCTCGGCTTTCATATCCGCTATCCAGCCCATAAGCGAAGTGATTTTCTTCTTGATGTCTCGAATAACGGCATTGGTGGCTTTGATCCAGCGGTTGAACTCGCCCTTTTCGGTGCGTATGCCTTTCTTCTCCATCGCCCGGACGGTTGCGCCCTCATGGACGGTGGGAAGAAGCTCCACGCCCTGACGCTCATAGCTTCGGTGGTCGATGCGAACATCAAGCCCTTTCTCTGCAAACTTGGCGTTGCATAGTTCCGCCCATGCTTCACGCCAATGTTCCAGCGTTTCGGGACTGCCCCAGTCGGTAGTGGGAACGGCATTGAAAACATACTCGCCGTTCTGGTCTCTGATACGATTTCCGTCCTCGTCCAGCTCGTACACTCGTCGTTGCTTTAGCCCCCATTTACCGTCCTGCTCGATGGGGCGGATGGGACAAAGCACATGGAAGTGTGGGTTTGGTATGCCGCCGTCCTCCCGGTCTGGCTGGTGTACGGCGAAGTCAACCACCATGCCACGGCTCACAAAGTTCTCCAATAAAAATCGCCTTGCAAGAGCGATGTTTTCCTCAAGGGAAAATTCATTCTGCAAGGCAATGTCAAAGCTGTATGCAAGCTGGGCGTTCTTTCCACGCTCGGCTTTTTCCACGGCGTTCCATAGGGTCTGGCGGTCTGCGTATCCTGGCGGTGCATGGGACGGCAAGAGAATGTCGGAGCAGATCACGCCGCCCTTGCGGGTGTAGTCGCTGTATTCGCCGTAATACTCGCTATACAATCGCTCCCCGGCACGGTAGGCGGCAGAAGCAATAGCGGACTGTCCTGCGCTTCGCTTAGTCTGCGTGACGCTCAGATGAAATAGTGCCATCGGCTTTCAACTCCTTTTCTCTGTTCGCTTGGTTGGTGTGAGTAATCGCCATGTGACGGACGGCTCGCTGGACTTCGGACAGAGAAAAGATGTACTCCATCAGCTCTGTCATTTCGGTGCGTGTGAGATCTTTGACCTCCGGGGCAAGGCTCTCAATCGTGCCGCCCAGATTGCAAAGGCGGTGGGTGCGCTTGGTGCGTTCGCCTTTCTCCAGATACTTCTTTCTGTTCTCCAGACGCTCCAGCTTGTGCTGTTCCTGTGCAAGCTGCGTCTCGGCTCGTTCCTTTTCGGCTCGGAGCTGTTCAAGGGTTTTCGGTTTTGTCATTGTGATTGACCTCCTTTTTTGATTTTTGGGATAAAAAAAGACCGTCAACTTTTCGCAGATTGCGACCAGTCAACGGTCTGATTTTCGGTATTCGGTTTTTTCAAACTTGCTGGCGGCGAACAGCATTTCATGCTGTTTGCGGACGGCAAGTCCACAGGGGATAGCCGCTTTAGCGGCGCAAGGGGGTGT
>ERZ791843.584-NODE-584-length-21877-cov-5.32091_pt1 | contig 21877 bp, 17 predicted proteins | sample MGYA00510290_ERZ791843 | MGnify/ENA primary metagenome ERZ791843 (study PRJEB30046, sample SAMN00715254) | human gut metagenome | study: EMG produced TPA metagenomics assembly of the A metagenome-wide association study of gut microbiota in type 2... | reverse complement strand
CATTAGAGGATATTCGCTAATATGCCCCTAAGTTGACGCTAGGTTGACCACATTGGGGTCAGACCCTGGAAGTAGTCCTCCTATGAACATCTTATGTCAACCTAATCCTTCTATTTTTTTCATTAGAAATTACAAATCTATCTGACTATCTCTGACAAGCCACTCGATAAATTCCCTTACTGCCCCATCTCCCCCATCACGTGAAGATATGAAATTTGCCAATTTTGTCACATCCACCGCTGCGTCTTTAGGGCAGCCGATTATGCCCCCGTTTTCTTTAATAATCATCATTGCTGATAAATCGTTAATATCGTCGCCTATATAAGCAACATCCTTTAATTCTTCAGTTATGGTTTTCAGTCTTTCAACCTTATTGGATACCCCCTGATAAATTTCAGTAATTCCAATTTCTGCACACCGATTTTCAAGAATTTTACTTTTTCGACCAGTAATAATAACCGGTACAATACCTGAAGGAATGGCAATATCATGAATTCCACAACCATCTTTGATGCTAAATGCCTTCATCATTTCACCATCATTTCCCATATAAATTTTACCGTCAGTCAATGTTCCATCGACATCCATCACTAAGTATTTAACCATACTGTTAGCACCTCTTCTCTACTTACTTTTAATGCCTAACATCCATTTCATTTTATTACGGACAATAATGCATGCTGGACATACTATTAAAATCACAATAAAGCACACAAAAAAAGAATACAACACATTATCTCGAATAGTAGAAACATCAACCCTTATAAGGATAGAAAAAAGCTTAATCACAATACGTCGTATTGGCTCATGAATGCACATTATAATAATCGAGTTTATTCCAAAAAATTCAAGTACTGTATTGGATTTAATAATCTGCGCAATTTCAATGACAGCCGCAGATCCACTTACAGAAGCTATTATAAATAGAACAACATTTCCGTATATAACAGATACCATTCCGGTAACGCCATTCCACAAGGCAACCGGAATATTAATGGACAACGAAATAATTGCAAACCATATCTTCAAGTACAGCGAAAGGCCATTTAGATTTTCTAAATATGAATACATATAGTATCCCACCAATAAAAAAAACAAAGCAAAAAGAGCCACATCTACTCCCCATGGCAGTCTAGTAGATAGATACTTTTCGATTAGAACACCCATCGAAATTAAAATCAAATAACAAATAATTTTGACTGTTCCCGTATAATGTGATTCAACAAATATAAACAAGCAAAAAACTATAAATAAGCATGGAAGAAACCACAATGCAGCATTAAATGTAAGATTGTCACTGCCGCTTCCCCAAAACATCCCAAATAGTGGTTTATAAATCGAGACGTTAGTATCTACCCGAAATCTTCTTTCAATTAACAACCAATATAAATAGCTAAGGCTACCGAATACAAAATATGGAATAACTGTCCTTTTAAATTTTGATTTTATCTGTTCTTTCCAAGGGGTACTTTGGAATCTAGAAGACAAACGATATCTCATCCCAGAAATACAAAAAAAGAGCGGGACATGGAAGGAATATATCCATATACGAAATAAACCTGATTCTAGAATATGTCCAAGAACAATTAGTAATATTCCAATTAGCTAAGAATACCAAATCTTTAAGCAAATATATGCTTGAAGCACTCAACAAAATTTTTAGTAACCTTTCAATTCTTTTCACCAGAATATTTTGAATATCTTGAGAATCAATCGAAGTATAGTAGCCACTTATCATAAAAAAAAGTCAAAACCGCACAACGAGAAATCCCATTTAATAATGCAGAATTTACCTTCAAATGCAAAACAACTACTAAAAGTGCTGCTACTGCCTTAACAGCATATAGATATCTGCTCTGCTCTGCTCTGCTCTGCTCTGCTCTGCTCTGCTCTGCTCTGCTCTGCTCTCAAAATTATGTTCTCCCCTCTACTCGTCTGTCAAGCTTATAATTTAAAAACAAGCGCACGTACTTATATTAGATACTGCTTTAGTACCGTACACTGGCTCAATAAATTATAAAATACCGTGATCTGCAGTTTACGGAGTTCAGCGGTCACTATTCCGCTTTAGAACGGCCGCTTTCCGAAATCAAACGGTCATCTTACCACAGTCTTCGATTCGAGTCAATGGCAAGGAGTAAAGCCGGCATAATGCCCCATTGACTTAATCTCAAACTGTTGATTGAAGCAATCAAGCAGAACAAAAGATTGTTCTGCTTACGCCTTATTCAGTGATCGTTCAATTCTAGAATGAACTGTTTAGCTTCGCAATATGCAGTGATCTTCAATAACCTTTTCAAATTTACTTGGTGTGATCATGCTAAAGCTACATCCCGGAGTCATTGTCTCAACAATTTCTTCAAACATCTTTGTTAGTTCTTCGTTTAACTCCTTGAATTCTGCAATATGGCGTTCGTTTTGGAAAGAGGTATCGGAATAATTCATTTCAGAGCATTCATCAAAACCATCAAAACCAGCCATTGTTATCCTTTTCGGATTTACTCTCTTTAAAAGACTCAATAACATAATTGTAGAATTTTCAAAATATTTATATCCACGATTAATAATACTGTGATAGTTAACCACAATATCCTCTTTTGTATCAGACTTTATATTAGACGAAATGATAACCATTCGACCTTCTCTCTTTCCTTTTAAGCGAGAATATCGTTTTGCATTTCCAAAAAACGACATTGCTTCTGAATAATCTGCAACGAAATTTACACTTATGACCACAGGTTTGTTTTCCGAAATGTAATTATCAATTTCTGGTCTATATGTATTAAGCGAATTGCCAGGAACCATAATAAATACTTCTTTTCCTTCGATTTGTTTTTTTAACAAATCGATTTGATTACGGTCATCAACCTTGTCAGCTACATATTCCGTATACAATCTCTGAATATTATCATAGTCATACCGTTGTCTTGTTCCCGGATCAATCATAGATAAAATTTTTCCTATGTCTTTTGTATCCAGCCTAAATTTTTCTGTTAGATAAATGATATTATTCGGGTGTGATTTGTAAACACCTGCAAGCATAGCTGGCGTTGAATATCCCCACTTATGGTTTAAACTATATTTGTAAATATAATCGTCAATCATATCGAGAATATCTTCAAATTCATAATCATAATGCTTCTTACGAACAAGATAATCTACAATAAGCTCTGTATTCAAATTACCTGCAACTTTACCCATTCCCCCTAGTGTACCGTCAATAATGATCTGCCTATTGCCAGTACCACTAAGCTTTATAACTTCCTGTGCAAACGCAAAAGATAATTGATAATTATTATGGGAATGAAAGTTAATACAAATATCAGAATCCATATTATGATCAATCAATCCATAAAGTCGGTCAACATCGTCCATATACATCGCCCCGTATGTATCAACGATTCCAAAACTGTACGGATGAACGCTATTAACCATATCAACTATCTCAAGAAGCTCACGATCCGAATAATTTAAAGAATTCACTCCTTGAATAAAAAGTTTATAACCTCTCTCCTTAATAACCTCAATCCATCGAATTACTTCATCTTTTTGCTCTGCATAATTTTTTTTCGTAAATCCAAAACGAATTGCATCTATTGAAGTCCCATCATATGGTTTTAGTGAATCAATATCACACATGCCAAAATCAATAAAGGCTGTGTATAACGTATTCTTTCTTGATTTGTTAACAAACGCTCTCATTTGATCCACATCTGTAAAAAACGTACTGTTACCCTTATAAGCGACTTTTCTCCAATCACGTAGGAAACCAATTTCAATAATATCAATCTTTGCATCAGCCAGTCTCTGACTAATTTCCTTTGCCTCTTGATCAGAAAAGGCGCAGTTAATGATTCGTCCACCATCGCGCAATGTACAATCGAGAACTCTAACATTTTTCATTTTTATTTTTCTCCCTTATTAGCTAAATATGCGGCTACCGCTTTTGCGAATTCAAAATCTTCTGCAGTATCAACATCAACCGCCTCAAACTGATCTATTTCATATATATACGGTTTATTTCCAATACGTTGTCCCAATTTAGTAAAGACCTCTTTACGAAAAATGAAAAAGGCACCTGTCTCCATATAAATTGGATCAAGATCCTGTGTCCTTACTATATTCTTCATATCATAGTTAAAGGGTTTTCCGTTCATCCACATGTAATCTTGGAGCATAACAGCGGAAAATGCAGAATCATATTCACCGGAAACTACTTTTTCCAACGCATTGGAAATAGAAGACCCTTTAGTAAATGGTTGTGTAACATGTGTAAGAACATAAATATCTGCATCAACATCCTTAACGAAACGATCAATAATCTCCAATCCCTTTACCTGAAAACCATCCAGATATGAATCTCTTTTCAAAAATCTGAGTCCCCTTGGCTCATACGGTGCAATGTATGGTTTTATTGCCTCGTCTGAACAATAAATGTACTTTTCATCTATGCTGTCCACATTACTAATAGTTTCAAATAAATAGTCGCACATTGGTCGACCATTAAGCATCATCGTATTTTTGCCTGGAAGACGCTGGTTATTAAGTTTAATTGGAATAAATGATACTACCTTCATAATAATTACCTCTCTTATCTAAGCTTTTTTATAGAAGAAATACACTCCATAAGTGTATTTCTAGTAACCAAACAATAAATTACATATGCCGCCAAATAAACAAAAAATGCAATATACATCGGAAGGGTAAGATTAATCACAATAAAAATCAGGGAAAGAACGCACTCCCAAATAACATTTATCTCATTTGGCACTTCCATAATCTTTGATAAATATATGTTTGTGATTAAACTACGAATGGCTATGGCTGCTACCATGCAAATCACAACAGCCATCATATTGTTAAGAACATATGCGCCAATCGAACATAATCCAGCACTAATACCCAATGAAATAATGTTAATAAGAAGCAGCATCTTTTCTTTTCGCAACACTTTTAAGTATGTGTTATATAACAATTGCATTTTTCCATCAAAAATACATAACGGCAGCAGAATAGCAAGATATTCAAGACTTAATTTGTACTGAGGAAGCCATATACTCAAAATGAACTTGACCGGGACATATAAATCCAAAATTGCACATAGTAAATAACTAATACCACTTCGTACAAGTACAAAAACCTTTTTCATTTTCTCTTTGTCAAATTGTCTCAGCATCGGAAATAGTACCATACTAATCTGTGAAATAAATTGCAAGAAAAAATTTGTCAAAGAAATTGCAAGCGATACGATTCCAAAAGAACTAATTCCTTGCGTTGCATCAATCATTGCTCGGCCAACACCAAGGATAAAACTACTTGCCAAGTTCGAAAAAGTAAGGTTGATACCAATTTTAGCGTTGTAAAACATTTCAGATAAAGTTTTCTTCACCGAAATTTGCTTTGAAAAAACAAACGCCTTTCCCTTAACGATACAGTAGATTAGTGACAATCCCTGTGCCAAAACATATAGAAGAACATAAATTTGAAAATTTTCCGGTCGAAATATCATCAGTGCAACAACACAAATGGTAAAAGATATCTTGCTTATTATCGTTGCTATCGAATAATTTTTTGTCTGATTTGCAGCTTGGTAGATAAATCCAAGAAACCAAAATGCATTGGTCACCACCATATATACAGCCGTCATTATCCAGACAAACTTTCTGTCACCTTCTATTGGCAAGAACGACAATACAGTAATCCCAACAATGCTAAAAATAATGTGCATTGTTGTCATAACTCGCAGTTGTGAACCCAATAATGATTTATCCATCTTATCAAGCTCTGTCCCACCGTATCTGAGATATATTCCATCTGGCAAACCCAAATGAAAAAAACCCACATATCCACTATAAAATATAAACAACTGCCAGTAAGCAAATTGCTCAACGCCCAATAATTTCGGCACAATCAATGACATCAAGACGCTAAGCATCAAACTGAGAAACTGTGCTAAAAAGGCATACGTTAAATTAGAAGCGAACTTTTTTGTTAAATCATTTTTCAAAGTTTATTTACCTCACGATTTCACAAAGCTTTTAAGTATATAGTAAATTTTCTCATACGGAATTGGAAGTTTAAACAATCTATACAAGAACGCTATTTTCCAAGTTGATTCTGTAAAATCTCTTTTAAATTTTGATGGATTTCTCAAATAATGCATTAAAGTATCTGGATGAGCAATATGGGAAATCCTTGTGTCAAACATTCTGAAATCAGAAAACAAATCCACACCACTTTTTTCTGGTTTTAGCCCCATATAGAGAAGATTGTTAATTGCAATACCATTATCGATTACCAGCAACTCGTTATTTAACATTGTTGCTACGAACTCAACGTAGGCCATTGCTCCTTGTTGGAAATCCTTAATTATGCCAACTTCATCTATATATTTTGACTCTTGCGAATCATACTCATAGTCATAAAACTCAACAACCGATGCATTATTTTCTAAACAAAAGCGATATGTAGAACCATGCTGCGAAAGGAAAATGCTCTCGAACACAGATATAAACGCATTTATCTTATCCTGATAGTCATTTTTCAACTCCGGTCCGTACAAAAAGCTAAGCGTATCGATTTCACGACTCTCAATCAGCTTTGATTTTGGATTTAATCCCATATAAAAACCAACGACATCTGCGTTAATCTTTGCAGCTTCCAAAATTCGCTGTAACGCCTTCTGCATCGTTCCATTATATCCAATGTCAACAATGGCTATTTTTCCACATACGTTATTTTCTTGAAGATACTGAACAACAGCGTTATATTCTTTCCTTGAGTTTTCTATTACCCTTTCTCTTACCATAGAGTAAATCTGGCGAAATTTATCAGAATCCAATAAATCCTTTTTATTAATCGTCGTTTCTAGTGTTAAGCCACATTGTTTTACTTCTTTCCTATATTTATCCGCTTCAAGACCAATTCGAGTCAGAAAGCTTTTAACTGACGTTTTGGGTGACATCGAAATATTTTTTAATATATCCTCATACTCTGGCTCCATCCATATTGCAGGAACCGTCCATGAACGTCTTGAAGCATAAATATACGCAGTTTCAAATCCGCTTGGATTAATAAGATCAAATGCTTTTTTCATGGAATATCCATCACGAGAAAGAAAAAATACTTTGAAAATATCTCTTTGCTTTAGTTGAACAGAAAGCCATTTTGAAAAGCCAGCAAGTAACGGTCCAAGCACTTTTGCCCCCATTGCCTTGCTTGTATTTAGCGTATGAACGAGAATAGATACATTCCTATTCGCAATTTCAAAATCCAATTTCTCACTGATTATAGCTTTTACAGGATAGACTTGCGGTTTTTCATAAGAAACCTGATATGTAGAAATACCTATTTTCTTCGGAGATCCTACATCGCCTTTTGAGTTATCACCAATGTGAAGCCATCGTTCAGGCTCAAGTCCTTTCTCCTCTATAACCTTTTTGAACAACTCTCCTGTTGTTTTTGTCTCATGGTATTCACAGGATACAAATATTTTTTCGTATCCTTCAATTCCACAGTTGGACAATATCTTTTTCAAAAAAGCTGCATCCAAATACATATCTGAAATCACATATATTTTTTTTCCTGCTTCAATACACTTATGATATAAATTTATAATTTCAGTATTTGGCTTGCAGACATTAAGCTCAACTAATTTTTCAGTCTCTTCTAGTTTTGCCGGATTACCACCATATTCCTGACAAAAAAAATCGTAAATTTCTCTTATTGTACTTGGTCTTTTATTTTTCTGATTGACCATTCGTTCTGCCGTGATTCTTTTATCTTTAAAATCATCCGGCACCGGAATTTCATTTTTTTTGCAGTATCTATCAACCAGATCAAAAACATCATGTGGATTTGTAACACAGCGTTTAACCAATGTATCAAAGATATCAAATGAAACATATTCAAATTTATCTATATTTAATCCCATTTTCTACTCCTTGCTATGTCCGGCAGTACCCATAATAACCCAATTAATATATACATCGTCGCACCAGACATTGCGCCTTCAGCTTGAGCAACAATAAAAAATGCCAAAAAGCCTATTCCACACACACTGTATAAATACGGCTCACCATCACGAATCATAAGTAGCTTTCTATTAATCAAAAAAAGCACAAGACAAAATAAGCCAAAACACAAGAAACCACCTCTAAACCACATATCAAGAAATGTGTTGTGCGTTGTAGTTGCTCCAGCTGCAATTGTTGACAACCACGATAACTGCTTTTCATTTAATATCCCATATCCCCATATTGGCGACGACAAAATTTTATCCCATGCAATACTCCAAATACGAAAACGAGCAGATACGGTATTCGTTCTTCCAACAATAAGCCCCAACGTATCACCTAATGCTGCAAAGGAAGATAGTTTACTCAAGCTAGTCATTAAAAAGAAGACTATAATATGCGCAGTTGCAACAACATGAAACTTGACTTGTACCTTGTTTTGTATAGCTGTAATAATTAGAAGCAGTGTCATTAAAGTATATCCAACATAACCACTACCTATTTTTAATGTGTTTATAGTTATAAAAACAGTGAAATAAAGACAACAGCATCGGATCGTATGACCTCGTTTTTTGGGAGTCAACTGCCAGTAAATCACATCAACGATACATGCTAAAATCAAATATGTGGTTTGCGCATTTCTCAGTCCAAAAATCCATGCTTGATCTGATATCCATCCAGTACTAGTTTCATACAAATACAGTCCATGAGGAAACATCAACATTGTCACTAAATTAGCATACACCAAAATTTCAAGTATACTATACAAAGCATCAATTAAAAAAAATCCATCCTTTTCATAACCTAGTTCCATAATCATAACAGAACCAAATGAAACAGCCGAAAATGTAAATGCATTAAACACATTTCCTGAATTCAAAAAAGTAGAAAGCAACGGCACTATGCTAAACAAGAAAAAAACAAAAGAAAATTTAAGCATCTTTTTTTGAAGTACAACATAGTAAAACGCCATAAATAAAACCACTAATATTCGAACAACATTAAATAGGTTATCCAATTCTGCAATTGTGCCAAAATAAGCCGGTTTCAAAAAGGCAAGCAACAATAGCATCCATAAAATTTTAGATTGTGAAGGCTTTTTTATTAAAATCTTCAATGAATTTCCTCCATATAATCAATTTTAGATTTCTACAAGATTGACTATTTCATAAAATCCAACAGAAACTCCTGTCGTTTCTGATCAAGCGTTTCGCTGTAATAGTCATGAGCCTTTTCAAAGCTTATTTGAGCCTGCTTCTTCCTCTCATCGGGTGATATCAAAGATTCCAATGCCTTAGCAATGCCTTCTGAGTCTCCAGGCTTTACTAAATATTCATTCGAACATAGTTCGCTGTTTCCACCAACATTCGTACAAACAACTGGGCATGCACGGCTCATTGCCTCGACAACTGCTCTGCATAAACCTTCTGTAAAACTAGGCTGAATATATATATCGATGCTATCTAGCCATCCATACACTTCATTATGTGGCTTTGATCCGTCTATGATAACTTGATTCTCTACCCCACATTGCCTAGCGTATGAAAGAAGCTCCTCGCCGCGTCCATTGCCAAGTAGATGATACTCAAACCGATGCCCTTTCAGCTTGAGCAAGGAGATTGCTTTTATTACAAACCGATGCCCTTTCAGCTTGTCATCAATATTTGCTGCTGTACCCAATGAAAGGATGCCCTTTCCGCTTGTCATCTTTTTTAATCGTTCTTCAAGAAATGAAGGGCTCAAATCCATTATTTCGACATCTGAGCAACCTATAGTTTTTCCAGTGCATGGATATCTCTCCTGCAAGCTCCTCTGTGTCACATACAAACCGTAAGGTGCATCGGCCATATTCTTCTTACATGTACGTTCATGTTTCCACGCAACTATTTTTCCGTCTATTCCATGATTCCAATCTGTTTCATATGCAAATCCACCAACCATCAACATATATTGTCTATGATATTTTCTACAGTATTTAATTGCTATCTCAGAATAAACGCCTACAGCTGATGCTAGAATCACGCGATCTGCCCATAAGATATCATTTTCAATTAAATGCTCCAACTCTTTGTATTTTTTTACCTTAATCAAATTAGTTTTAGGATTGTACGGATTAAATCCAATGTCTAACTGTGCAAGATCATATGGAAACAAATCATATTTATGTTTCGCTTCTTCCTCATCGCATCGAATACCGCTATCTCTTAAAATCATGCGAAACTCGTCACAGATATCTGCATAACGTTTTATGGTTTTTCGATTCATATGAGAGTTAAGATATATGTTTCCTGATGAATCCTCTATTGTCCTAGCACTCATACTCACAAATAATAGTTTCATTCTATTTATCCTCTTTTAGCAAATCATCTAAATTTACTCTTTCAAATACTTCCAGCGCACCGCCTCGGGTTGCATTAAATACTGTAAATCCGTATTGATTCATCTGTTTTTTTACTTCTTTATAACCAGCAATATTACGTTCTCTTGCTGTGTCTATTGTTGTGTCAGGAACACCATAATCTTGAAAATGAATTTGCTTTCCCTTCGGAAAGTTGCAATCAGCACCTAATAAATATATTTCTTTAAACCCCATATACACAGCAAGCTGAATAAGGGAGTGTGTAATACTATGCATGCCGTAAACAGTTCTATAACAATCGCCGCTAAACTTACACCAAAAGCTTTGTTTAAACCACCGATCATAAGTATGGTATGCTACATTTTCTGGAAACACATACCATCCTTTTTTTATATCACCGTGACGCTTGATTCTATCCGACACAAATACTTTAATTTGATTACCGCAATATTGTTCTATGTTAGATTTTAATTTCTTGTAAACTCCTAAATCATTACATCCATAAAATGTCGGTCTAAAGCTAGTCTTATCAGCAAGCAGGCAAATAGAATTCATTCCAAAAGTATATTCATCTCGAATTTTTTCTAAATCTTCTGTAGTCAAACTAGGACCCGTACAGATAATAAAACAACGCTTTCCATCGTATTTTCCTTTTAATGCTTTTATATCACTATACTGATTTCCAAGTACCCCATGACATCTTAAAAATCCTGTAAATTCATACCAAGCATTAATAATAGCCATCATGATCCAGACAAATGCCTTAATCACAATCTCAAATAATTTATTCTTTCGCGCCAGATCAACAAGCTTTGTCATCATAATGTTCTATTTTCCTCTCTTCTTATAGACTATTGTAAAACTCAATATACTTCTTCTTCATGGCATCAGTATTATAAATCTCAAGGACATCCTGATAGGCTCTTTCAGGAAGTTCTTTAGGAAATTCCTTCATAGCCACTTTTATATGTTCAGCATACTCCTCCGCCTTATCACATACATACCCATTAATGCCATCATTGATAACACTCTTATTTCCCATTGTATTGCTGACGAGAATCAACTTTTTAATGTACATATTCTCAATAAGACTCATCGCAATGGCTTCACCAAGACTGCACAAAATAAATGCATCTGCACCTTTGGCCATTGCCAAAGCTTCCTTACGAGGTTTCCATCCCGTCACCTCAATATTGGGAGCGGTCAGCTCATTTTCAAGTTCTCCGTTACCAATCCAAATAAATCTCGCATCTGGTACTAGTTCAGCAATTCTATTAAAAAGCTGCGGCTGTTTCTGAACGCAGGCACGGCCAAGCGTAAAAACCGTGAACTTATCATTTTTTACAGGCTTAATACCGTCAAGTGATGCAGAAAGATCTGCAAGATTAACACCCGTTTCAACATAGGCTGTTCTCTTGGAGAATTTCTTTGCTTCTTCATCTTCACTTTCGCAACAGGTAAGTGTAAGTGCTCGATTTCCGAGAACCTTTTCTGCAAACTTATAGACTTTGCTCTTCTTCCCCGGCCCCATAAGAATATGTGCATATCCATGAGGTGTATACACAACAGTATTATTTTTTCCTTTATATGCAAGTCTACCTAAACCACCTGCTACCGAAGAATGCAGGTGAATCACATCTGGCTGAACATCTTTTTCAATCTGACGCAATTCCTTAATTGCTGCGATGTCACTCTTTAAATTGGTTAACCCCTTAACACCAACATTTTGCATTTCAATCAAATGCACTCTCTGATCCAAAAAATCTTTGTAATTCTTAGGGGTCTGAGGTCTGAGAGAATATGCAAGATAGACATCAAAATCATTCACCATATCGTTGCAGAGCTGAGATACGTAAGTAAATACGCCACCTCCAAAAGCTTCACAGACCATTAAAATCTTTTTCTTTGCCATTTTATTCTCCCAGCTCCTTCTCACATTTATCCAACACTGTTGCAATTACCTGATCCATATCGTAATACTTATACTCACCAAGACGACCGCCAAAAATCACCTTGTTTTCTTCATCTGCCAGCTTCTTATACTCAGAATAAAGCAAGCCATTCTTGGCATCGTTGACCGGATAATATGGCTCATCACCAGGTTTCCACTCGCTACTATACTCGCGGCTGATGATTGTTTTAGGCAGATCATTACCATTTTCATCCTTACCGAACTCAAACCATTTGTGTTCAATGATACGAGTCCACGGTGTTTCACGGTCGGTATAGTTCACTGCAGCATTTCCCTGGAAGTTTGGCTTATCCAAAGTTTCCGTTTCAAAGCGAACAGAACGATATTCCAGCGTACCCAGCTTATAATCAAAATAAGCATCAATCGGTCCAGTGTATACAACCTTGTCAGCCAATGCATCCAACTCTGCCTTGTTCTCCAGATAGTCTGTGTTCAAACGAACCTCAATGCCATCCAGCAGATTTGCAGTCATCTTGGTATAGCCGCCAACAGGAATACCCTGATAAAGTGCGTTAAAGTAGTTGTTATCAAAGGTCAGACGAACCGGAAGACGTTTGATAATAAAGGATGGCAGCTCTTTGCAGTCACGTCCCCACTGCTTCTCAGTGTAGCCTTTGATAAGTTTCTCGTAGATGTCACGGCCGACAAGAGAAATGGCCTGCTCTTCAAGATTCTGTGGCTCACCAGTAATCTCCTTGCGCTGCTCTTCGATCTTGGCAGCGGCTTCTTCTGGTGTCACAACACCCCACATCTTATTAAATGTGTACATGTTGAACGGCAGTGAGTACAACTCGCCCTTGTAATTGGCTACAGGTGAGTTCGTAAAGCGATTGAACTCGGCATACTGTGTAATGTAGTTCCAGACTTTTTTGTTGTTAGTATGGAAAATGTGAGCACCATACTTATGGACGTTGATGCCCTCAATATTCTCGGTGTAAATGTTGCCGGCAATATTCGGGCGCTTGTCTACTACCAAAACAGACTTGCCATGTGCTTTAGCTTCATGTGCAAAAATCGACCCGTAAAGGCCAGAACCTACTACTAAATAATCAAATTTTTCCATAATGAACTCCTCCACCCCTCATCGGGTTAACATCTCATTTCTTCATCTATGTACACATCTGCTCTTCACAGATAGTATTTCTCTCTAATTCCCCGTGCGTTCATCACACACTCGGCTAAGTGTTTTCTTATGCTGTCGTATCCAACTACACCAGCAATCATGTTTTCTACTACATACCACTTCTATTGAGTACACTCGTCTCTATTCCTCTATAGCCGAAGTGTTGATTTATACAGTCGAACCCCGTATACCCTGCAATGACGTTTTTTCTAAGTGTTGGATTGTTGAATCGAAACCCTGTCGGTGCGTGAGTTTTGTTAAAACTGTATATATCACCCAGTCCATTTCTCGCCATTCATTATTCATTATGAACAAATCATTTACTCCAACCACACAAAACATGTAATTACCATCACCATCCATGCTCTACTCAACAGCTGTTTTATGAAGTAGAAATCATCTATTTTTCTCTAATTTTCATGACTCAACAAACCGTTATGATGTAGGTGTCATTAGCGGGTCAGATAGTGTACTCAACAGCAGTTTCAGACGTTAATGATAAACTCATGGATTTTTGTTGTTTTATCCTGTTTTCCGCCATTTCCTCATAACTTCCGAAAAAGTTGTACCAATTTTGTGTCACAGGGGTCAAAAGTTCAGTGTTTTGTATGAATTATCGGCATTTTCAGTTCGTATAGCTGTGAAATATTACCAATTTCAGCAACCCAATTAGTGTACAAAACAGGTTCTTTTCGACTATGCTACGTCAATGCGGTTTGTTGAGTAGACATTTTTCTGAACGGCATAACCCCATTCTCACATCGCCCCATCACTCTTAAACACACTCCAAACCGTCTGCCACAATATCTTCACATCCAACCTCAAACTCCACTCACTGATATATTGCGTATCCAGCTTCACCACTTCTTCGAAGTCCGTTATATTGCTTCTGCCGCTGACCTGCCACATTCCTGTGAGGCCGGGGCGGAAGGACATTCTTGCTCTGTGGTGCGGTTCATATAATTCCCACTCATCTACTGTAGGTGGTCTGGTGCCTACCAGACTCATATCCCCAAGCAGGATATTGATAAACTGCGGGAATTCATCCAGGCTTGTCTTCCTGATAAACTGTCCGATTCCTGTCTTTCTGGTTCCGTCGGGCAGGATCTTGTTCCCGATGATCCTCGGGTCAAAATCCATCTTGAACATCAGTCCGTCGCTGATTTTGTTCTGTGCCATAAGCTCTTTTTTCCGCTCTTCGGCATCCATATACATGCTTCGGAATTTATACATTTTGAATTTTCTTCCGTTTCGTCCGATCCTTTCCTGTGCAAAGAAGATCGGTCCAGGTGAACTGATGTAAATCATTGGTCCCACAATTATGGTGATCAGCAGGGTGATCAGACATCCGACCAGACCGCCTGCAATGTCCATCAGACGTTTCACCAGAAGTTTTGATGACTCTGCATAGTTCATACTTGTGGTAATAACTGTATATACGCCAATTTTCTCTACCTGCTGGCATCCTGCAGGGAAGGATCCGTATTTCGTGATTCCTGTATGTACGGCTATTCCCATTTCCAGGAAAGCCCCTACAAGCTCATTGGGGTATTCGCTTTCTGCGCATGGCGGGATAAACACTTCATCTACCCACTCTCCGCAGGTATATTCGATAATCCCATCTCTGTCTGCAACGATGGGAATCCCGCAGATATTTTTTCCCTTAAGGTCTGTATCCAGAGAGACTGCGGTTACTTTTGCATAACCGCGTCTGTCCGCTGATACGATCTGAAGGGTCTCCCTGAGGATTTTTTCCGGTGCTATGATCAAAAGTGATTTTTTTGCTGAATTGAATCCGATTTTCCGAAGAATTTTTTTCCATATCACTCTGGCCGCATAGTCTGTGACTATATAAAACGGAACCATAATGTAATAAGAGAACCTTGAATAAAAGCTTCCCGTCTGTGTTGTAAATAAGTAGAAGGTTACGATCAGTTCTACAAGGATCACATGTCTGCACGTTGCAATAAACTCATCGAAATATCCCCTCTTCAGAACATTTTTGAAAGAATCTGATACGATTTCCACAAAGAAATCGATAAAAAGAAATGCGATCGCAAGGGTTCTGTAATCACCATCTGTATAGGGATTATCCGTCCCAAAGCGAATAATATAAGAAATGACAAATGCAAGCTGCATGCATAAAACATCCAGCAGCATAAAATCAACATGCTTTGTCCAGCTTCTTCTTTTTTTTCTGTACATACCTGACTCCTGTAAATATTTTTCCGTTTTCTTTTTCTCTTCCTATTTCCAGTCCATCCCTATGCTGTCCAACTGCCTGATTCTCTGTTCATCTAACACCATCCCGCTCCCCTCAGGATGTTTTCTCTTCGCCCGTATATTCGAGATCCACCTCCCCAGCTTCACTCCATTCACACTATACGAAACCGGAACATTCAGATTCCCATATTCCTCGTAGTAATCTTTTGCCAGCGCATACTTCTCATTCCACTGTCTGACAGTCCTCTTCTCCGTCTTAAAGCCAATCTTCCTAAGCCGTTCCAACTGTCTCTCTTCCAATGAACTCCGGCATGCATTTTTCTCACCAAACTGGCTCCCAATCTCCGCGAGCCATCTCCCTAGCGGCACCCCATTCTCCGTCACATACTTCACCGGAACCTCCAGATCCCCATGCTCCAGATAATACCCTTGTGCCGCCCGGAAATACTCTTCCCATTTCTCCCCATTCCGGTCCCAGATCATCCCCAACTTCTCCAGCTCTCCCTGCTGTTCCTTCGTCAGCGCCTGATCCAGTCCCTTATTCTTCACCTTCGTCCTCAAATTACAGACCCATCTCCCAAGCCTGAACCCATTCTCCGTCACATATCTAGCCTTAACATCCAGATTCCCATGCTCCTCATAATAAGCCTGCAATTCTCTCAACGCCTCATTCCAGCTCTGGTCCTTACTGTCCCAGACCATCCCGATCTCATCCAGCTTCCCGACCTTCTCCTCACTCAGATTCCCGGTCACCGAACCTGCACGGACCCTGCGCTGTGTCTGAATCCAGCTTCCAAGCGTAAGCCCTGTCTGCGTCAGATAACTCTTCGGAACTTTCAGATTCCCCTTCTCCCGGTAATACTGCCTTGCAGCAATATAATAGGTCTCCCAGGCGGAACTTAAATTCGTCTGCAGTTTCTGGAAAAGCATCCTGCAATCCTTCGTCTCATCCGTAATGTGGAAACGCTCACTAAAGCGGAACCCTTTCCCATACGTCGTCGGAAACAGCACAAATGCTTCTTCCATTTCTTTCTTCAGACAGTCAATACAAGAAAGACTGTCAAAATTATTAACCAGGTCAAAAATAACCGGTGTCTTCCCGCTGCCCGCTGACAATGCACGCCCGATCTGCTGAAGATAAATGATCGGTGACACCGTCGGACGCAGAAGAATCACACCATCCACATCATCCACATGAACCCCTTCATTGAGCATATCAATGCAGAAAAGAAGCTTCAGATGTGCACTGTTATCCTTCTTAAATTCCCTGAATTCTCTGTCTGTAGCAGTATCGTTATAAAACGCTGTATAGATCCGCGGTTCGCAGTCTACCCGGCGAAACCACGTACTGACCTGCTCTTTCATTTCGTCCATATGTTCTTTACCGGAACAAAAGACGATATATTTTCCATTTTTCTTTTCCATGTGCTTCTCAAACACAATGTCCAGTCCCTCTGCCTGTTCCAGTGCGCGGCGCAGCTGCTCAAGCAGTTTCTGGTTCTCTGTGATGAGGCCCTGATTCGATAATGCCTGGATTCTTTTCTTTAACTGTTCCAGTTCTTTCTTATACGAATACATGGCAATCACATATTTCGGTTCCGGGAGTATTCCCCGGACGATAGCTTCTCCGAGTGTCATCTCGGACGCAATCTTTCCATCAAAAATCTCCTCAGCCATATTTCTCTGGTTGTCCAGATAGCGGATATTGGTCGCGGACAGCCCGAGTCTCTTCGCATTTGGACAGGCGTTCAGAAGTTTCCTGACGCTTTTGCCCCATTCTGCGGCACCACAGCGATGAAATTCATCCAGGATGATGTAATCCGGATGCAGGATTTCGATGCTGTCTTCGTTCTTCATCAGACGGCTGTAGGACATGAACTGGATGTTATCAAATTCCATTCCGAGATTCTCCAGCTGTGTCTGATAGATATATTCACTTGGCGAAAGCCATAGAAATTTCTCTGATGGATGTTCCTCTGCCAGCTTAAATGCGATCAGGGATTTCCCTGTGCCTGTGGGATGGATGACTGCTGCCATTTTCTCCCGCTCAAGCATGGCAGTAACTGCGTTATACGCTTCCTGATTGTGTTTGAAAAGATGTATGCTCATTTCGGTATTCCTCCAAAGTACACAAAAAGAGGAATTTAGATTTCGCAGATTGTTTTAATCTGCGAAATGGGCACATACGTGCCAACCTCCCCAATTTTATTAAATTTCTTATCAAATCACTGCTAATATAATATTCTGATTAAGCTATTTTGTCAATAAATGGCTATTTATTTAGTACATTATAACATAAACTGACCAATTTATTTAGTGCTTTTTTGTAAGAAAATCAATCTGACTGCTGGAAAGTATCTCCATTACGGGTCAGAATCGTGGTCAGGAGCCATAGAAAGGAGTTTTATATTTTGGCAAGACGAGGAGAAAACATACGAAAAAGAAGTGACGGCAGATGGGAAGGCCGATATCTGATCCATATAAATGGAAGCAAAAAATATCGTTCCGTATATGCCCCTTCTTATAATGAAGTAAAACAGAAACTCTTTAACAGCAAGAAAGAATCTGAGATTACTCTGCTCTCCCAAAAAGAGCAGACAGCTCCCCTAAATGGCAGTGTTGATATGAGTCTTGATGAAATCGGTCAGTTGTGGCTTATCTATATTAAGGATAATCGCAAGTACTCCACCTACAGAAAATATGCCAACATCTATGCCATGCATATCCGGGATATTTTTGGCAGTCTGACAGTAGACGAGATCAGTCTGGAAATCATAGAGAAAGCTCTGCCAAAGGATATGTCCGCCAGTCTATATAAAAGTATCTACTGTGTACTGAATCAGATTTTAGCTTATGGAAACCGATACTGCGGCACTCCGAAAATTCATTTAAAAACAGAAAAGCTGCGGACAGTTCCCAAACCTGTGCAGACAATAAATGCTACAGACCAGCAGAAGCTATGCCGCTATCTGCTCTCAGATCTTGATTCCTGTAAGCTTGGCATTCTGATATGCCTGTATATGGGACTGAGACTCGGGGAAATCTGCGCTTTAAAGTGGGAAGATATCGATTTCCAGAGAAAAACGATTCATATTAATAGGACTGTCCAGAGAATTCAGGTCGAGCAGGAGGATCGGAAAACGATTCTGTATGAGGGGCCGCCCAAAACGCTCTGCTCTGTCCGCGAGATCCCGATTCCGGAATTTCTCTTTCCATTTCTTCTCTCTTGTAAGGATGATGGGGTTTATGTGTTGAATAAATTTTCCCCGATGGAACCCCGTACTTATCAGTACAAGTTTTATTCTTATCTGGATAAAGCATATATAAAGAAGTCTCACTTTCACGCACTGCGCCATACATTTGCGACAAACTGCATCAGTAACGGGGCTGATGTCAAAAGTGTCAGCGAAATGCTTGGCCATTCTAATGTAAATATCACTTTAAATAAATATGTCCATCCATCTATGGATACCAAGCGGAACATTCTGGATTCGCTTTCTTCTATCTCATCTATAAATGGTCAGATCAGTGGTCGGATCATTTCTTAGTCTTTGATCTCATGCACGTTTCCGGTGCCCATTTCGCAGATTAAAACAATCTGCGAAATCTCTGTACGTGAGTAGTCCATCCGGCGTTTTTCAGATGCGCGGATGGATTTTTTCTCTGTCATTTTAGAACTATTTGTTCTTTTTATTATATTATACTCTGCTCTTTCACGCAAGTAAAATATCAGACAGTTATCGTCCTATCGTTCCTGCCATGGACATGATTTCTAAAATATCTCTGTATAAATAAAATCCCCGCCGCGGAAGATATTATGCATATCTGTCCACAGCGGGTGTTTTATAAATTTTCGAAAATCACATCGAATCATCCGGATGATTGTCGATTTATGTTCGAAATCAAAGCAAAAATATCACATTATTTGATAATATTGTTTGAATATATTTTGAAATAAGTATATACTAATAGAAAATGAATTTGGAGGGATAATTATGCTGATAGAATTCAGGTTCAAGAATTATAGATCATTTCGTGATGAGGCGACGCTATCTATGGAAGCAACGGGGCTTGGCCCCTTCAAAAAGAGCTTGATTTCATATGGTTCGTTGAACTTATTACCGAGCGTTGCTATATATGGAAAAAATGGTGGAGGTAAAAGTAATGTAATTCGGGCGTTTTGGCTGGCTGTGCAATTCATTAAAAATGCGCAAAGAACACAGCACGAAAACGCAAAAATACCAGTAATACCATTTGCTTTAAATGATTATTCTGAAGATGAACCAACAGAATTTGAATTTATCTATACTTTAGACGGAATTAAATACTGGTATTCCTTTGCCGCAACGAAGGAAAAGATATATAAAGAATATTTATACCACGCACCAAAAGGACAAAAAGCGTTAGTTTTTAAAAGAGAAAATCAATCATTTATTTTTACAGAGGAAAAGGCAAAGAGAAAGTTAATCAGCGAAACCGTTGCATCGAATCAGTTGTTCTTTTCGTTGGCTTGTACAATGAATGACGCTATTTGCGCAACTGCAATGAAGTGGTTTCGGGAATTGCTTTATTTTTCAAGGGATTATTCAGATATTCCTAAACAGCTGTTGGATTATTCTAATGATGCCAATATGCTGCAGGCGATTTCGGATTATGCCAAAGCTGCGGATCTCGGTATCGAAAGTATGCAATTTGAAATTGACAGTAAGGAAATTAAGGACAATCTAAGTTTTCCCGAGAATATACCAGACGGTATAAAAGCAGCCTTGATTCAGTTTATGCATATTCTGGCAGATACGTCGAGCAACTCAGAAACAAGATTAAAAATGAATGAGGTTAAAGCAATATCGAAACATCAGGGTATCAATGCTAATGGAGAAGCGTTTTTATACCCGTTAGAATTATCGGATGAATCAGACGGAACCAGAAAACTCATGTCTATTGCACCTGCAATCGAGTCAGCACTGAAAAAAGGCGGAGTTCTTATCGTTGATGAAATTGAAAAAGAACTTCATCCAATGTTGGTAGATTTTGTTGTGGCAAAATTCCAGAGTAAGCAGTCTAACCCAAAAGGAGCGCAGCTTATCTTTACGACTCATAACACGGAACTTATGAATATGGAAATCCTGCGTAAGGATCAGTTGTACTTTGCAGACAAAAGCAATGAAGATGGGATATCAGAGCTTTATAGTATTAGTGGATTAGGTACCAGAACTACAGAAAATATCAGAAAGGGATATTTGCTTGGTAAATATGGTGCAACTCCTGATATTGAGATTGAGGAGGTGGAATAATGCCTCGTAAAGTAAAATCTGCCAAACCACTAATCTATGTATTTTGCGAAGGTGAAAGTGAACAGGCATACACTGATTATAAAGACTTTCTCGGATGTTGCTGTTTTAAAAAGGCCACCAGATACAGGACTGTTTGAAGAAGCAGAAGCAAAGTTTTCAAAATCTCCCAAATATAAAAACAGCATAGATGTAACAGATGAAATATGGTTTTTTTATGATGTAGAAGAAAAGGATATTCCAAAATGGAATGATAGATTTACGATTATAAAGAAACTTCGTAAATTGAGAAAAAAACAAGGAATACGGGTAAGATTACTAATGACTAGTGGATGTATTGAGTATTGGTTTATGTTGCATTACAAATACTATACTCCGAAACTCATTACCGTTCCTGAAAAGGAAAAGGTTATTAATGAAGTTAAAAAATTAATCCCAACTTACGTAAAAGGAAATTCTGCGGCAACAGAGAAGATTGCAGTCAATTATCAAAAAGCAGTAGAAAATTCAAAGAAAACTGTAAAAGCATTATTGCCAGATGGACTGCCGGGAATAGATGATACAGATGTCAGAAATCAATGGTTAAATACAAAGAGCGTCACATTTTCTAATGTATATGAAGCAATTGAATTTTTACAAAACTGTGGATAAAAATGTATCGTAGCATTTGAGTCAGACTCGATGATAGGAAAGGGGCTGTCTATTTCCCGACAGCCCCTTTCCTATAAAAAGAGCTGTCCGCCTCGAATGCAGATTTCTGCATCCGAAATTCAGACAGCTCTCTGAATTACTCAGATAGAGTAATATTTAATTTCTTAAATTTCAGCCAGTTTCAGCAGATCCGGGATCTTGGATTCCCAGCCAAGTGCCATGATATGTACACCCTGACAGTAT
>ERZ791843.540-NODE-540-length-23372-cov-6.29695_pt1 | contig 23372 bp, 19 predicted proteins | sample MGYA00510290_ERZ791843 | MGnify/ENA primary metagenome ERZ791843 (study PRJEB30046, sample SAMN00715254) | human gut metagenome | study: EMG produced TPA metagenomics assembly of the A metagenome-wide association study of gut microbiota in type 2... | reverse complement strand
TGAGGGCTTTGGTCAGGGCGCGCACATCGCCGTCTGCCTGCGCGATGCAGTAGCCGGTGCCCTTTTCGGTGGGGGTCAGGGCGGCGCAGAGACCGGTGGTGGCTTCGGTCAGGCGCACCGCCAGCCGGTGCAGGCCGTCCGGGTCAAGGCCGGGCACGGTGCGGATGGCATCCTCACCGGGGTTTGCCAGCTGGGCAAGTGCATCGAACAGCTGAGAACATACACCAAAGTGTGTAAACTTGAGCGCAGTATACTCATCGTAGACACGATGCACCGCCACAGCGGTCTGGTCGGCCTTGGCCGAGAGCAGCGCCCCGATGTCGGCCTGCCGGGCACGCATGGCCTGTGCCGCTTCCAGCGCACGGGCTCCGCACACCACGCTCAGCCGCACACCGCCCTTGTAGTTCTCGCTGGCCAGAATTTTGATCTGTCCCACCTGTCCGGTGGTGCGGGTGTGGGTGCCGCAGCAGGCGCAGACATCCGCACCGGGAATGGTCACGATGCGCACCTGCCCTTCGATCTCCTTTTTGGAGCGGTAGACAAGGGCGGCAAGCTCCTCCCGGGTGGGGTAGCTTACCAGCACCGGCACATCCTGCCACACGATGCGGTTGGCGGCAAGCTCGGCTGCCTGCAAGCCCTCGGCAGAAATGGGCACGCTGGTGTCCATGCGCACAGCCTCGGAACCGATGTGAAAGCCCACGTTCTCGGCCCCGAACATCTGGTGCAGGATGCCGGAAAGGATGTGCTCACCGGTGTGCTGCTGCATTTTGTCAAACCGCCATTCCCAGTCGATGCAGCCGGAAACGGCAGTGCCGGGAACAGCGCTTTCCGGCAGAGCGTCCACGCTGTGCCAGAGGATGCCGTCATGCTCGTGCACATCGGTCACATTCAACGTGGCACCGTCCGGCAGGGTCAGGGTGCCCCGGTCGGCAGGCTGACCGCCGCCCTCCGGGTAGAACACCGTGCCGTCCAGCGCAATGCGCCCGCCGCCGGTCTTTTCGTCCGGCTCTGCGGCAAGGATGGTGCTCTCGCACTGGGTGCGGAAAGCGTCCTGTTCAAAGTATTTTTCTGTGCGCTGCATGGCGCGGATACCTCCTGTTCAGGGTGCAGTTTGACGATTTAAAATGGCCGCCGCAGGCTCTGGCCATATTCAGCGGAAAATTTATTTTTATTTTTGCAGAATTGGAACGACTGCGGTCGTTCCAATTCTGCTTTTTCACGCAAGGGGCCGTAAAGGCCAACAACAAAAGAGATTTTACTGCATCTGCCGGTTTCGGCCCTTCTGGTGAAAATGCGTTTGGAGCGGCCCGCGTTTGCGCAGCAATGAAAGCCCCGGTGGGGCTTTTAAGCGGCGAGCGGTCTGCGTCAGCAGATGGAGGGGCCTTGCCCCGACAAGTTCCGCAGGCCGCGACAAACGCGAAATAAAAAATCTGGATTCCGCTGAACATAGCCAGAGCGAAAGCGGAGGCTATTTAAAATCGAAAAAGGGATACACACCCAGTTTAAAAATAAGTATACCACGTTTTTTGCCTGTGGAAAATAGTCTGCGGATATGTTATGATAAGAAACAACGATATTCCCATAAAATGTTAAAAATGAGGAAGGTAATAGCATGCGTGAAAGTGGAATCCTGATGCCGGTGTCCAGCCTGCCCGGCCCTTACGGTATTGGCTGCTTTGGCAAGGAAGCATTCAAGTTTGTGGATTTTCTGGCACAAGCGGGCCAGAAGATCTGGCAGATCCTGCCGCTCAGTCCCACCGGCTACGGTGACAGCCCCTATCAGAGCTGCTCGGCCTTTGCGGGCAACCCCTATTTTATCGACCTCGACGCTTTGAAGGAAGAAGGCCTGCTCACCGCCGCCCAGCTCAAGGCCGAAAAATGGGGCACAGACCCCAAAGAGGTGGACTACGGCACTTTGTATGTGAGCCGCTTTAAAGTCCTGCGCACCGCCTACGCCGCATGGCGCAAGCAGTGCGCTGGGCTGCACGGCTGCAGCTATTACTTCCCGGATGATTATTATGCCTTTACCCTCGCCAATGAGGAATGGCTGGACGACTACGCCCTGTACATGGCCCTGAAAGTGGCCAACGGCATGAAGAACTGGGTGGAGTGGGACAAGCCCTACCGCCTGCGCGACAAGAAGGCCCTTGCTGCCTTTGCCGCCGAAAACGAGGAAGAGATCGGCTTCTGGAAGTTCGTGCAGTACAAGTTTGCGGCCCAGTGGCAGGCGGTGAAGGCCTACGCCAACAAAAAGGACGTGCAGATCCTGGGTGACATCCCCATCTATGTCTCTGCCGACTCGGTGGATGCATGGGTGGGCGGCGCGCTGTTTGAGCTGGATGCCGACGGCGGCTTTGCCCGTGTGGCGGGCTGCCCGCCGGATTACTTCTCTGCCGACGGTCAGCTGTGGGGCAACCCGCTGTACAACTGGGCCTACCACAAAAAGACCGGCTACGCGTGGTGGGTGCGCCGGGTGCGCCACGCACTGGGCATCTACGACCTGCTGCGCATCGACCACTTCCGCGGCTTCGATACCTATTGGGCCATCCCGGCGGACAGCACCACCGCCCGCACCGGCAAGTGGGAGAACGGCCCCGGCATGGAGCTGTTCGATGCGCTGGAAGCTGCCCTTGGCAAGCTGCCCATCATTGCCGAGGATCTGGGTGAACTGTTCCCCAGCGTGCGAAAGCTGCTGGCCGACAGCACCTTCCCGGGCATGAAGGTGCTGCAGTTCGCCTTCAGCGGCGGGGACAGCGAGTATCTGCCCCACAACCACGTCAAGAACAGCGTGGTGTATCCCGGCACCCACGATAACACCACCCTGACCGACTGGTGGGAGAACGGCGCTTCCGAAAAGGAAAAGGCTGCCGCTGCCGCTTACCTGCACCTGACCAGCGTAAAGCCTACCGCAAAGGAGCTGGCGGCCATCCGGACCGATGATGTCCGCATCGCTCTGCTGCGCGCAGCGCTGGGGTCGGTGGCTGACCGGGCCATCATCCCCATGTACGACTGGCTGGGTCTGGGCGCGGAAGCACACCTGAATACCCCCGGCAAGCTGGGCGGAAACTGGGCATGGCGCGCCGCTGATGGCTTTGCCGCCAAGGCACTGGCCAAGACCATCCACGACGAGTGCAGTGTGTACTGCCGCGTATAAACAGAAGGCACAGAGCGGCGGGAGCTTAGCAATTTGACGAAAATGTAAAAACTCCGGCAGAAAATTGTGCGTTTTGCTGGTAAAATCGGAAGCTGAATGGTATAATGTTGCTAAAGCGGCATTATACCATTTTTCTTTGCCTGATGCGTTCCCGGCATTTCCGGAAACAGGGCGGGCGCGGGATGCATAATGCGGCAGATGGTTCCTGAACGTATGGGGAACAGGCGACTGCACGCGGGATACGGGAGCGCCGCGTGCGCAGATGATGGGGAAAATTACATGAAGAAAGAATGTACCGAGCAGGATCTGCGGGAACTTGCGCGCTCAGCGCAGGCCGTATTTGAGGCAGTGACCCTGACCGAAGCACCGCTTTGTGACGGCTGGCAGGACGATGGCCTGCGGGTGGACTACGAGCTGCGCAATGGCCGTGTGGACTGTGTGCTGCACCGCAGAGTGGAAGCGGACGGCAAATGCTGGGAGCTGGAAATGTGCGCACCGCTGGCAGGCAATGTGCTGCCGGAAGAGCGCATGACACCCCGGGAGCGGGAACTGTGCCGCGAGGATATGAGCCACGATTTCCTTACCGGCGTGTACAACCGCCGCTATCTGGAAACGGTGTTTGCCCAAAAGCTGGAACAGTGTGCAGCGCAGGGCCGCAAGGCGGCTGTGGCGCTGGTGAGCATCGACAACGGCCAGAAGCTGCGGGATACCTACGGCCAGCCTGTGATGGACCAGCTGCACTGCTTTGTGGGCAACCAGTGGAAAAAGAGCTTTGATACCCCTGCGACCCGCGTGGTCTGCCGCCTGACCGGCAGCATCTTTGCGGTGGGCTGTCTGGATGCCGACGGCAAGCAGCTGGCAGAGGAAATGCAGAACCTGTATCGGCAGATGCCCCGGGAATGCATCACCACCACCGGCATGATGCGCCGGGTACCCTTTACCCTGAGCTGCGGCGTGGCGAGCCTTGAGGATGTCTCTGCAAAGAACTGGCAGGCACTGTACGAGTTGTGCGATGCACGCCTGCGGGAGGCACAGAACGCCGGCGGCGATCAGATGCGTGCAGAATAAAACCAGCGTATAAAATCCCCCTTTTGGCGCAGACTAAGGCCAGAAGGGGGATTTTTTGTATGGAAAACCAGAAAAACGACAACCTGAACCTGCTGGAAGCCGTGGTGCAGAATACCGAGATGGGCAAGAATACGTTGGAACAGATCGTGCCGATGACCGACGATGTGCAGTTCAAGGCCGAGCTGCTGCGCCAGCGCAATGTGTACCACCAGCTCAATCAGGAAGCACACACCGCCATCGAGGCCTGCGGCGGCACCGCGCAGGGGCAGAGCGCCATGGCAAAGCTGAACACGAAAATGGGCATCAGTATGAAGACCCTCACGGACAAGTCCACCCGCAATCTGGCCGAGATGCTCACACAGGGCAGCGGCATGGGGGTGGTGGACTGCGTAAAGGCCCAGAAGGATTACCCCAATGCCGCGCCCGGCGCAAAGCGCCTTGCTCAAAGACTGCAGGAGTTTCAGGAGGATAGCCGGGTAAAGCTGGAACAGTTTTTGTAAAAGAAAACCCTCTCAGGCTCACTTTGTTCGCCAGCTCTCCCGAAGGGCGAGCCATTGGCAAAACGGAAAACCTTTCCGGAATGTCAAAAGCTCCCCCTTTCGGGGGAGCTGGCGATGCGAAGCATGGACTGAGAGGGTTCTTTTTTACAGTGCTTCCACCATTGCTGCCACGATCTTGGTGGCGGTGGCTACATATTCCGCAATGCTGAATTTTTTCACCACCAGCACCTCGTGGCCGTCCTCGTCAGCGTTGTCGCTCATGGCGCGCAGGATGACGCAGGGCACACCGTTCTTGGCGGCGATCTGGCTCACAGCGGCACCTTCCATCTCCACGCAGTCGGGGGCGCATTTGGCTTCAATGGCAGCCTTGGTTTCACTGTCGCCCACAAACAGGTCGCCGGTGGCGATCTTGCCCACCAGAGCCTTCACACCCGCTTCGGCGCAGGCTTTTTCGGCGGCAGCGATCAGCTCCGGGTCGCCGGTGTATTCCTTGAGGAACGGCGGGTTCTGGCAGATCATATCCAGCTGGGCGTCATGGTACAGCACGGTCTTGCCGATGACCACATCACCAATGCCGATCTTCGAGGTCATATTGCCTGCGATGCCGGAAAAGATGATCTTCTCCGCGCCGAATTTTGTGATGAGCACCTGCGTGGTGGCGGCGGCATTGGCCTTGCCCATGCCGGCACAGCACACCACCACCTGTTTGCCGGCCAGCGTGCCCTTGTGGTAATCCACGCCGCCGTAGGGCTCCACGGTGACGTTTTCCAGCTTTGCACACAGCTGATCGACTTCATCGGGCATTGCGCCCATAATACCAAAGATCATAGGAAACCTCTTTTACGATTTTAAATGGCCGACGCGTGCGCTCTGGCCATATTCAGGGGAATGACTCTTTTTAATTCAGGAAGGCTGGGAACGAACCCTCTCAGTCATCGCTGCGCGATGCCAGCTCCCCCGAGGGGGGAGCCTTATTGCAGCAAACCGGAAGCGCCATAAAAGCTCCCCCTTTCGGGGGAGCTGGCAAAACCGTCAGGTTTTGACTGAGAGGGTTTCTCCTTTAGACGTTGAACAGGAACTCGATCACATCGCCATCGTTGACAACGTATTCCTTGCCCTCGGTGCGCTGCAGACCCTTGGCCTTGACGGCGGCATAATCGAAGTTGTTGGCTTCCAGATCGCTGTAGCCAATGACGCTGGCGCGGATGAAACCGCGCTCGAAATCGCTGTGGATTTTGCCGGCAGCCTGCGGTGCCTTGGTGCCCTTGCGGATGGTCCATGCGCGGCACTCCTTCTTGCCATCGGTCAGGAAGGAGATCAGGCCCAGCAGATCATAGCTGGCAGTGATGAGGTTGTCCAGACCACTGGCTTCAATGCCCATTTCAGCCAGAAAGGCCTTCTTTTCCTCGGGGGAGTAGTCGGCGATATCCTCCTCGGTCTTGGCGCAGATGGGAATGTAGCGTGCGCCCTCTTCCTTGGCGCGTGCGGCCACCAGCGGGACATACTTGTTGTTTTCGATGCCCTCCATCAGGTCGTCCTCGCCCACGTTGCAGGCGTACAGCACCGGCTTTGCGCTCAGCAGGCCCATCTCGTGCAGAACAGCTTGCTGCTCGGCATCGCCCTCGTCAAAATCGAAGCTGCGGGCAGGCTTGCCGGCGCTCAGGTGGTCGGCCAGCTGCTGCAGCCATGCGGCTTCGGCGGCAGCACCCTTGTTGTTGCCGCTCTTGGCGGCCTTTGCCATGCGGCCTGCGCGGTTCTGCACCACCTCAAGGTCGGACAGGATCAGCTCGTAGTCGATGGCATCGATGTCGGCAATGGGGTCCACGGCCTCAGCCTTGGAAACATCCTCCACCACATGGATGATGTTGTCATCGTCAAAGCAGCGCACCACATGCACAATGGCATCGCACTCGCGGATGTGGCCCAGGAACTTGTTGCCCAGACCCGCGCCCTGACTGGCACCCTTCACAAGACCCGCGATATCCACAAACTCCACGATGGCAGGGGTCTTTTTATTGGTCTGCCAGATCTCGGCCAGCTTGTCCAGACGCTTGTCCGGCACGGCTACGATGCCGCTGTTCGGCTCGATGGTGCAGAAGGGATAGTTTGCGGCTTCTGCGTTCTTGGTGGAGGTGATGGCATTGAACAGAGTGGACTTGCCGACGTTCGGCAGGCCGACGATACCTAATTTCATTTTATTATACTCCTTGCGAAAAAGATTTTACGCTGCGGTAAAAAGCGATATTATAACAGGATAATTGTAGCACAATGGACGTTTTTTCTCAATACTCACTTAAGTGGAAACGAAAAGCCGCCCGTGGAAAAGCAGTGCTGCTTTTCCACGGGCAGTCCTTATGATTCAGGTTGTACGGGCCTTACTTTCTGATGGCAAGGGTGCCGGATGCGGTCTCCTCAAAATGGCTGGCGTAGAATTCCTCCATCAGCCGGATGAGAGAAACGATGTCCCGGGCACCGGCGGTCTCGTAGCAGGAGTGCATGGCCAGCTGGGGCAGGCCGATGTCCACGCAGTTCATGGATACCTGTGCCATGGCAAGGTTGCCCAGAGTGCTGCCGCCGACCTTATCGGAACGGTTGGCAAAATACTGCAGCGGGACACCGGCGCGGGCGGCAAGCTCCTTTGCCACGGCCATGCTCATGCCGTCGCTGGTATACTTCTGGCCGGCGTGCACCTTGACCACAACGCCCTCGTTCATGTAGGTGCAGTTGTTCACATCGGTATATTCCGGGTGGTTGGGGTGCACGGCGTGGGCGTTGTCGGCGCTGAACATGAAGCTGGATGCCACCGCACGGTGGAAGTCCTCATCGCCGGGGCAGACGTTCTGCGCGATGCGGTGCAGTACATCGTACAGGAAGGTGGAAGCCGCGCCCTGCTTGGTGCCGGAACCCACTTCTTCGTTGTCGAAAAAGGCGGCAACATTGATGGACTGGGCGCTGTGTGCGTTCAGAAAACCCTTCAGGATGCCGAATACGCACTGCTGGTCATCCAGACGGCCGGAGGAGATGAACTCCTCATTGCAGCCCCAGACGGCGGCCTTTTCGCGGATGCAGAGGAACAGGTCGCTGCCAAGGATCTGGTCTTCTGCGACCTGCAGCTCAGCGGCGATCAGCTTTTTCAGAACGCCTTCCTCGGCGGCACCGCCCAGCAAAGGCAGCATATCCACCTGCTTGTTGTAGGAAGCCTTGTCGTTGACTTCACGGTCCATATGGATGGCTACGCTGGGGATCATCAGCAGGTCGCGGTCCAGCGTGAGCAGGCGGGAGGTGATGGCATCGTTCTCCTTTATCAGCACGCGGCCTGCCACCGACAGCGGCCTGTCCATCCATGTGGAGCAGATCATGCCGCCGTAGCCCTCGGTGTTCAGCTTGGTGTACTTCCGGCCCATGTGGATCTCGGCGTTTTCCTTGATGCGGAAGCAGGGGGAATCCGTGTGGGCAGCGGCCACGTTGAAGCTGTAGTTTTCCAGCTGTTCTCCCATGCGGAATGCAAGGATGCTGGAGCCGTTGCGGCAGACAAAATAGCTCCTGCCGGGTTCCAGCTGCCACCGGCGGCTTTCCAGCAGCTCGGAAAAGCCCTCCTTCAGCAGGATGTTCCGGACGGATGCAGTGGTGTGGTATGCGGTAGGATTGCCGTCAATGAAGGACAGCAGCTCCTGTACTTCTTTTTCGATCATTGGGAGACCCTCCATGGATTTATCGGTTTGGATGCTCCTATTCTACTTCTGCGGTTTGCGCTTTGCAATAGCCGGCCCTGCGGGCGGGGAAGAATTTGTTTTACATTGCGCGGGTTCTATAGTATACTATTCCTGTTGGTAAATATCGAATCGACAGGAAAGGCAGGGACTCGTCATGGAACGCAGTGATCCGCGCTATCAGGCGTATGTGGAAATATTAAAAGAGGAGCTCATCCCGGCAATGGGCTGCACAGAGCCCATTGCACTGGCTTACGCTGCGGCCCGGGCACGCGAGGTGCTGGGCGCACTGCCCGAGAGCGTGCAGCTGCAGGTGAGCGGCAGCATCATCAAAAACGTGAAGAGCGTCATCGTGCCCAACACCGGCCACCTGAAAGGCATGGAAGCCGCTGTGGCAGCGGGCATCATCGCCGGTTCGGCAGACAGAGAGCTGGAAGTCATCTCCGAGGTCAGCGAGGACAAGAAGGCTGCCATCCGGGACTATCTGCAGACGGTGCCCATTTCCATCCAGCACATCGAGCAGGGGCATGTGTTCGATATCATCGTTACCGAGCGCAGCGGGGATTCCTACGCAAAGGTGCGCATTGCGGATTTTCACACCAACATCTGCCTGATCGAAAAAAAACGGCCGGGTGCTCTACGAAAAGCCGCTGCTGAACGAGGAGGCCCGGCGGGACAGCCGGGCCGACCGCAGCCTGCTGAACATGAAGGACATCTGGGACTTTGCCGAGACGGCCGACCTGCAGGATGTGGCGGACCTGCTGGAACGCCAGATCCGCTATAACAACGCCATTGCAGAGGAGGGCCTTCTGGGCGACTATGGCGCGAACATCGGCCGGGTGCTGCTTTCTACCTACGGCAACGATGTGTCTATCCGGGCCAAGGCCAAGGCGGCCGCCGGTTCGGATGCCCGCATGAACGGCTGTGAGCTGCCGGTCATCATCAACTCCGGCAGCGGCAATCAGGGCATCACCTGCTCGGTGCCGCTTATTGAATATGCCAAGGAGCTGCACAGCGGCAAGGAAAAGCTTTACCGTGCCCTCATCATTTCCAATCTGGTGGCCATCCACGAAAAGACCGGCATCGGCACCCTGTCCGCCTACTGCGGCGCAGTCAGCGCCGGTGCGGGCGCTGGCGCGGGTATCGTATATCTGTGCGGCGACGGCTATCAGGCCGCCATCCACACGGTGGTCAATGCGCTGGCCATCGTGTCCGGCATCGTGTGCGACGGCGCAAAGGCCTCCTGCGCGGCAAAGATCGCATCCTCGGTGGACGCGGCCTTGCTTGGCTACAACATGTACAAGTGCCATCAGGAGTTCAAGGGCGGCGACGGCATCGTGATGAAGGACATCGAGACCACCATCAAGGGCATCGGGCGTCTGGGCAAGGACGGCATGAAGGAGACCAATGAGGAGATCATCCGGCTGATGATTGAATGAAGAAAAGTGTATGGATCACATGAAAATGTTAGCAAAAAGATGAAATATCATAATTTGCGGCGAAAGATATAAGCATACTTTAATCTTTTGTTGACAAAATAGAAAAAATACCTTATGATAAATGCGAGGTGAACAAAATGTCTGTGGCAACAAAGGAACAGATCCTGAAGGTTTTAAAGGCGTATAATCCCTGGTGGGGCACGGGCGTGGTAAACCCTGGCTTTACCAAGACATATCGTCGGTTTGCTTACTATGAGGCGATGAAGCGGTTGGAGCAGAAGGACCTGCGGCGGACGATCGTTCTGACGGGTACCCGCCGGGTTGGCAAGACGACGATCCAATATCAGATGATCGACCGATTGCTGAAAAAAGGTGTCCCGCCGCAGAAGATCTTGTTTGTTTCGATGGACCACCCGATGCTGAAGCTGAGCGGTCTGAACGATCTGCTGGAATGCTATCACAGCAATGTGTATGCGGAACAGGATTGCTATTACTTTTTTGACGAGATCCAGTATGCCAGTGATTGGGATAAGTGGATGAAGACGATTTATGACATGCAGCCGGAAACAAAAATGGTTGCAACAGGCTCGGCAAGTCCTGCATTGATGAAAGGAAGCTCAGAGAGCGGTGCTGGACGCTGGAGCGTGATCCAGGTGCCGACGCTGTCTTTTTATGAGTACTGTGCCCTGATTGGTGCAAGAGTCCCGGAGCTGGGGCCGGAGATCCGCCCAACGGCCTTTTTGCATATGGCACAGCAGGAACGAACGGCCGTTATGATAAAGCTGGAAGAAGTGCAGAATTACTTTATGCGATATCTGCGCGTGGGTGGATTTCCGGAGCTTGCACTTGCATCTGATGACTTGATGGCGCAGCAGATCATGCGGGAAGATGTTGTAGACAAGGTGCTGAAACGGGATCTCCCGGCACTTTACAAGATTCGGAGTGCAACAGAGCTGGAACGCATTTTTCTGTATTTATGCAATGTGTCGTCCGAGATCGTCTCGTTTTCTGCGATTGCGAACGATCTTGGCGGAGTGAGCCGCCCGACTGTGGAAAATTATGTGAATTATCTGGAAAGCGCGAATCTGATCTATCAAAGCTGGCCAGTAGAAATGGGTGGGCATAAAATTCTAAAGGCAAAGCCCAAAATTTATATTGCAGATGCAGCGATCCGCAACGCAGTGCTGATGGATGACGACGTTCTGACGAATCCGATCGAATTGGGAAAGATGGTAGAAACTGCAGTGTATAAGCATGTGGCAGCATTTTACTACCAACAGGCAACACGGGTCGGATATTATCGCGGTGGGAAAAAAGACAAGGAAATTGACGTGGTGGTTGATTATCCCAACATCAAAAAGATCCTGATCGAAGTAAAATACCGTGAACAGGCCCCCGTGCCGGATGATTCGATGATTTGCGAACTGAGTGATGAAGCAAGCGCGGCCATTGTGGTGACCAAGCGCCCGGATGATTACGGAACACATCGTGCGCCAAATGGCAAAGAACTGATCCGCATTCCGGCCTTTGCCTTCTTGTATTTGCTGGGCAATGCAGAGCGGTATGGCTACCGCGGCAAAGATTGATTTCAAGAAAAAAACACATTGGCAAGCCCGCACGGTGTTTCCGTGCGGGCCCTTTTGTGCGAAAAGGCACAGCACGTGAAAAAATCATACAAATCCTTCTTTATTTTGTCATAACTCTTCCGTATAATAAGAAGTGGAATACTTTGCTGCTCTGCCCGCCCGGCGGGCATCCGATAAAATGGGAGGAGATCATTATGGCCAACGAAAAGATCCTCGTTGTGGACGACGATACCAATATCTGCGAGCTGCTGCGGCTGTACCTGACCAAGGAAGGCTATCAGGTCACGGTGGCAAACGATGGCGAAGAAGGTCTGGAAAAGTTCAATCAGGTCAAGCCCGATATGGTGCTGCTGGACGTGATGATGCCCAAGATGGACGGTCTGGAAGTGTGCCGCCGCATCCGCAAGGCGGGCAACACCCCGGTGATGATGCTCACGGCCAAGGGCGAGACCTTTGATAAGGTGCTGGGCTTGGAGCTGGGTGCAGACGATTACATGGTAAAGCCCTTTGATGCCAAGGAAGTGGTGGCCCGCATCAAGGCGGTGCTGCGCCGCTGCCAGACCACCACGGCTGCTGCCGAGAGCACCGAGGGCGTGATCGAATTCGACAACCTGCGTCTGGACATGAACAGCTATGAGCTGCGGGTCAAGGGCAAGGTGGTGGAGGCTCCCCCCAAGGAGCTGGAACTGCTGAACTGTCTGGCCTCCCATCCGAACCGCGTCTACACCCGTGACCAGCTGCTGGACGAGGTGTGGGGCTTTGAGTATTACGGCGACAGCCGCACCATTGATGTGCATGTCAAGCGCCTGCGCGAGAAGCTGGCCGGTGCTTCCGACAAATGGGAGCTGAAGACTGTATGGGGCGTGGGCTATAAGTTCGAGGTGCGTCAGTAATGCGCAAAAGTATCTCGGTGGCGTTCTTCTCGCTTGTGTCCACCCTGATGGTGCTGGGCATCGTGCTGATGGGCGCTTCGGAGTGGGTGCTGTTCAAGAACTACTTCGCCAAGGACCGCTACGAAACACTGGATCAGGTGGTGGGTGTCACCCAGCGCACGGCCCAGTATCTGGTCCAGCAGGCGGAGCTGCCGGAAGGCGATGAGCTGGACGCACTGAACACCAAGCTGGAGATCATCGGCGAGAGCGCAGAGGCCTATCTGTTCTTTACCGACAACGACGGCCGGGTGATGATCGCCTCCAGCCCGGACAAGCTGGAGAGCCTGACCGTGCCGGAAGAAATGATGGAGAAGATCGACGCTTCCGATGCGGACTACTACCATGTGTTCGGCACGCTGGGCGGCATGCTGGACGGGAAAAGCTACATCACGGTCAGCGAAATGCGCAATGAGAACGGCCAGCCCAGCGGCTACCTGTTCCTGTGCTCTTCCGGCGAGCAGCTGACCCAGTTCAAGCAGCAGTTCTGGTCCAACTTCCTGCTGTCGGCCTGTGTGATGCTGCTGTGTGCCAGCATCCTGACCAAGATCCTGATGCGCCAGCTCACCGACCCGCTGCAGAAGGTGACGGATGCCGCCCAGCGCTTTGGCGGCGGTGATCTTTCCGTCCGTGTGGAGGGGGTGGAAGGCGAAGGCGAGGCAGCCGACCTTGCCCGCACCTTCAACCGCATGGCAGACAACATCCAGATGAACGACAACTCCCGCGGTCAGTTCATGGGCAACATCGCCCACGAGCTGCGCACCCCCATGACCACCATCAAGGGCTTTGTGGACGGCATTCTGGACGGCACCATCCCGCCGGATATGCAGAACCACTACCTGCAGCTGGTCAGTGAGGAAACGGGCCGTCTGGCACGGCTCATCCAGAACATGCTGGATCTTTCCAAGCTGGAAAGCGGCGAATATCAGGTGAATGCCCGGATGTTCAACATCTGGGAGACCATCACCGGCGTGGCGCTCTCGGCAGAGCAGCGCATCAACGACGGCATGATCGACATCGACGGCCTGACCATGGACGAAAAGGTGCTGGTCTACGCCGACCCCGACCTGATCCATCAGGTGGTGTATAACCTGCTGGACAACGCCATCAAGTTTACGCCTGCGGGCGGCACCATCCGCTTCGGGGTGGAAAAGCTTGGCCCGGAAGCCGAGATCTCCATCTGGAATTCCGGTCAGGGCATCAGCCCGGAGGCGCTGCCATACGTGTTCCAGCGGTTCTACAAGGAGGACCGCTCCCGCGGCCTGCACGCCCGGGGCGCGGGTCTGGGCCTGAACATCTGCAAGGTGCTGGTGAACCTTTCCGGCGGGCAGATCCGGGTGGAGAGCCAGCAGGGCGAGTGGTGCCGGTTCGTGTTCACCCTGCCCACGGTGGCACCGAACCCCGGCGGCATGAAGCGCCTGCCGGACGAAGCCGGCGGTGAACCCACCGTGGAAGACCCTGCAAGCATGAAGCCCGTAGAATGAACTTCCAGCCAGACTGCCCCGGACCCGGGGCGGTCTGGCTTTTTTGGCGTGGGGAAACTTTGCCGCCGATGAAACTCCCCCAGTCATCTCGCTGCGCTCAATGCCAGCCCCCTCTGGGATGGGGCCCTTGGCATGGCGGTAAAGCTTCCGGTTAAAGTGCAAATCTTCCGGGCGTGCCAGAGGCTCCCTCTCCGAGGGAGCTGGCAAAGCCGTCAGGCTTTGACTGAGGGAGTTTCTTCGCAAATGGACAAATCTTTCCATTTACGTCATTTCGGTGAAAAAGCCGTTGGCGGGTTTGATTTTTTGCTCGTTTTCATGTAAACTAAAAGATAACCATGCCCATGCTGCTTTTGCGGTTTGAAACCGCCAGAACAATGGGACAAATGGGAATAAGAATTTATAAAATAACGGAGCGTAAAGATAGAATATGGCAATCGTAAGTCCTTCGATCCTTTCCGCTGATTTTGGCAAACTGGGTGCAGACTGCCGCATGGTGCTGGATGCCGGTGCACAGATGCTGCATTACGACGTGATGGATGGCCACTTTGTGCCCAACATCAGCTTTGGCGTGCCGGTGCTCAAGAGCCTGCACAAAAATCTGCCGGATGCCTTTTATGATGTGCACCTGATGATCAGCCATCCGCTGCAGTATGCGGAAGCCTTCATCAAAGCCGGTGCCACCCTGTACAACTTCCACCTTGAGTGCGAGGACGATATCCAGGCCACCATCGATGCCGTCCGGGCGCTGGGCTGCAAGGTGGGGCTGACCATCAAGCCCGGCACCGAGCCGCAGGCGCTGGCACCGTATCTTGACCAGCTGGATCTTGTGCTGGTGATGAGCGTGGAGCCCGGCTTCGGCGGGCAAAAGTTCATGCCCTCGGCGCTGGACAAGCTGCGCTGGCTCAAGGCAGAGCGCGAAGCGCGCGGCGCACACTATCTGCTGGAAGTGGACGGCGGCGTGGACAATGCCACCGCGCCCCAGTGCGTGGAAGCGGGCGCTGATATTCTGGTGGCGGGCAGTGCGGTGTTCGGCGCAGCAGACCCTGCTGCAGCCGTGCAGCACCTCGCCAGCCTTTGAAAGGATAACCATTTATGGATGAATCTTTGATCCGGGAGCAGGAGGCACAGCTCCAGAAGACCGGCCGCTACTATAAGCATATCTGCTTTATGGCGGTGCCGGTGCTGTGCATGGCCTGTTTTCTGTACGGTGTGCGCCCGCTGCTGCTGTGCGGCATTGCGGTGCTTACCGGTAACCTGTGCGACCGTCTCGTTTCGCTGCTGCGCCGCCGCGTGTATCAGGGCGGTGACTTTTCCAACGAGAGCTTTGCGCTCGTCATTGCCCTGCTGATGCCGGTGACGGTGGATCTCTATGTTCTGATCGCCGCAGTGATTGCCGGTGTGCTGATCGGCAAGGAGATCTTTGGCGGCTACGGCAGCTACCCCTTCAACCCGGCTGCTGTGGGCTATGTGGTGGCGGCAGTGTCATGGCCGGAACAGGTGTTCCGCTATCCGCAGCCCTATACGAACATCCCTTTGTGGGACGCTTCCATGGTGCCGGTCTCCAGCGCCATTGAGGACACCCTGCGCAGCGGCGGCATGCTGAACATCGGCTCGCTGGCGCTGGGTCTGGGCGAATATGCTGCTCCCATGGGCACCGGCGCTGCGCTGGTGATTCTTGCCTGCGGCCTGTTTTTGTGGACCCAGAAGGATGCCCACATGTCTGCATCGATCAGCTTTCTTGTGACCTGTGCGGTCATTGCGTTCTTCTTCCCGCGGCAGGCGGGCCTTGCCGACAGTGCCGTGCTGTCAAATATCCTGCCCCGCCTGCAGTGTGTGCGGGATGAGCTGCTGACTGGCGCGATCCTGTTCAGCGCGGTGTTCCTGATCAACGAGCCTTACACCTGCGTGCACCACCGCATGGGCCGTGTGCTGTACGGCGTGCTGGTGGGCGTTGTGAGCATGGGCTTCCGCTACTATGGCGTGTACGAGACCGGTGTGTGCTTTGCGCTGCTGGCGGTCAACAGTGTGTCGGCATGGATCGACCGCACCGAGGCAAAGCTGTATCACCTGACCCATCTGCAGGCAGATGCCGGAAAGGGGGCAGCACAATGAGACGCGCAACGGCTGAACTGATCGTAAAAGATCCCAACAAGTTTGCCCACCACGACCGTGTGTTTCTGAATAACCCGGTGGTCATGCAGGGCATGGGCCTTGCCCCGCTGGTGGTGCTTGCCACCAGCGGCCAGAATGCGGTGATGCTGGCGGCGGCGGTGGCGCTTCTGCTGGTGCCCTCCCGCGTGCTGGCCTGTCTGCTGAGCCGCCTTGTGCCCCTGCACGACGAGGACCCCGCCCCGGAAACGCTGCAGAAAAAGCTGCTGCCCCGTGCACTGGTGTACGGCTTCAGCACGGCGGTGGTGTATCTGGCGGTGTATCCCATCCTGAATATGCTGTTCAGCACCAGCCTGCTGAGCCTTGGCATCTACCTGCCCCTGCTCACGGTGGAGCCGCTGCTGACCTACCGCTTTGGCCGCGTGCAGGAGACGGTGCGAAAGGCTGTCTCCAAGGGCCTGCGCATCACGGTGGGCTATGCTTTGCTGCTGGTGCTGCTGGGCTGCGTCCGTGAATGGCTGGCCGCAGGCACCATGTTCGGTATGGTTGTCAGCCGCCCGGTGCTGCCCATGGCAAGCATGCCGGCAGGCGGCTTTATCGTGCTGGGCGTGCTGTGCGCCGTATGGCGTGCACTGGCCCAAAAGCGCAAGGCATATCTCACCAAAGAGGCACGCAACCTTGTGGATGTGCATTCCCAGAAGGAGGCGGACCGCGAACAATGAGAGATGTTGTAACAACAAGTGCAGTGTTCTTCAGCTATGCACTGCTGGCGGTGTTCGCGCAGAACGCCGTCTTTACCCGTGCACTGGGCGTTTCGCGTCTGGTGCAGCTGGTGGGCGATGACCGCACCAGCAGCTGGCTGTTCGGTATGCAGCTGTGCATCACCCAGATTTTGGTAACGCCCTTTGCATGGTATGCCGGCAGCCGGATCGCGCCGCTGGCAAACCGTGCCCAGCTGCGCCCGCTGGTGTATATTGCCAGCATTGCCGTGGTGTGCGTTCTGGAGCACGCCGTGCTGTGGCTGGCGAAGGGCCTGCCGCACCGCAGCGCATTGCTGCGCATCGTGCCGCTGGCGGGCCTGAACAGCTGTGTGCTGGGCACTGTACTGGTGGAGCGCACCCAGAGCTTTACGCTGGGGCAGAGCCTTGGCTTTGGCCTTGGCAGCGGCCTTGGCTATGTGCTGGCGGTGCTGCTGGTAACGGAAGCCCGCCACCGCCTGCGCAGCAAGGCCATCCCGGAAGCATTCCGCGGCCTGCCCATCACGCTGGTGTATATCGGCGTGCTGGCACTGGCGATCTATGGTTTCACCGGACATTCTGTGATCCTGTAACATTGGCAGGGAGGAGAATCGACAATGGCAAAGTATAAACGTCAGAAGGTCAAGCGCTACCGCCGCAGCTTCTACAGCCGCGGTACACGCATCAAAAAAGGCATCGGCATCGTGGTGCTGGTGCTGGCGGTGCTGGGCGCAGCCTGGCTGGCAGCACCCCACGTGCTGGACTGGGCTACCCACACCTGGTATACTGTGGTGAAGAACCGTGATCTGGAAGCTGAATCGGCATCCCGCGCAGCCGCCTCGTCCGAAGCAGCTGCATCCTCGGCGGTACAGGAAGCGGCTTCGTCCCAGCCGGAGCCGGAACAGCCCAAGGAACTGGACGGCAAGGCCATTACCGGCGGCAGCTGGGCCGCAGTGGATGTGAGCACCCTTGCCGATGATGCGGCCATCCGTGCAGCGGCGCAGCAGCTCAAGGCGCAGGGAGCGGATTACGGCCTTGTGACCCTGAAAACACCGGATGGCAGCATCCATTATGCTTCGCAGGTGGCGGCGGCTTCCGGCAGCGTCGCCGGGACCGCTGTGGACCCGGCCCGCATCGCGGCCATCTTCCGGGAGGAGGGCATCATCCCGGCGGCACAGCTTGCGGCCTTTACCGACCCGGTGTCCGGCTATACCGACCGCAGCATGGCCGTGCATTACAGCGGCACCCAGCTCTGGCTGGATAACGTCAGTGCCAAGGCCGGCGGCAAGTCCTGGCTGGACCCCAGCGCAGCATCCGCTGTGCAGTATGTGGGCGACCTGATCGACGAGCTGCACGGCATGGGCTTTGAGCAGGTGGTGCTCACTGGCGTGCAGTTCCCGAACATCATCACCCGCAAGCAGGAGTTTGCAGCGGCGGGCGGCAAGAGTCAGGAGGGCCGCGCTGCCCTGCTGGCTGCGGATATCAGCACATGGCAGGCCCGCTTTGACGGCAGCGTGGTGCTGTGGCTGAGCTACCCGGCCCAGCAGTGCACCGACGCTTCCGATGCACTGGGTGCACCGGCTGTGAGCCTTGGAATGCACAACCTGATCGTCACGGCGGATACGCTGGACGCGGCGGCACGCGGACAGCTGCAGCAGTCTGCCGCTGAGGCCGGTGTGCAGAACGTTGTGATCTGCAGCACCGAGAGCTTCCAGTAAAAAGAACATGGATCGCTTTGGTTATTGTAAAAGGGAGAGATCTACTATGAACACGAAATCCTGCTTTGCACCGGCCCACATCCTTCTGCCTTCGGAGCAGATCCCACTGGAAAAGTGGGGCTGCATTGCCTGCGATCAGTTCACCAGTGACCGGGATTACTGGCAGAAAGCCGAGGCTGCTGCGGCAGGCAGCCCAAGCACCCTGAACATGATCCTGCCGGAGGTCTATCTGGAGGACGGCGATGCCGATGCACGCATTGAGAAGATCCATGCCACCATGGATGACTATGCCCGGAACGTGCTGACCCGCGCGGTGGACGGCTTTGTCTACGTGGAGCGCACCGAGCAGAGCGGTAAGGTGCGGCAGGGCCTTGTGGGCATGGTGGATCTGGAAGCCTACAGCTACCGCTGCGGCGCACCCTGCGCCGTTCGTCCCAGCGAAAGCACGGTGGAAAGCCGCATCCCGCCCCGCATGAAGGTGCGCACCGGTGCCGCGCTGGAAACGCCCCACATCATGATGTTGGCGGACGACCCCGGCTGCACCCTCATCGAGCCGGTGGCGGCGCATAAAGCCGAACTGCCCAAGGTGTACGAGGGCGAATTGATGCTGAACGGCGGCCACATTGCGGGCTGGGCTGTGGAAGACCCTGCCCTCATTGCGCAGATCGAAGATGCACTGGCTGTGCTGGGCAGTCAGGAAGAATTCGACAAAAAGTATCCGGATGCCACCCGCCGCGACCCGCTGACGCTGGCCGTGGGCGACGGCAACCACTCGCTGGCCACTGCAAAGGCCTGCTGGGAGGAGCTGAAAAAGACACTCACACCGGAGCAGGCAGCAAACCATCCGGCCCGCTGGTGTCTGGCCGAGGTGTGCAATGTGCACTCGCCTGCAATCGAGATCGAGCCGATCCACCGCGTGCTGTTCAATGTGGACTGCGCAGCGGTGCTGCTGAGCCTGATCACGTGGAGCGATTCCAATATGGCCGGCTGCAGCTTTGGCGGCAGCAAGCAGCAGCCCTTCACGCTGGCCGGGCCGCACATGTCCAACGTGCTCAGCTTTGAGGACCCAACCGCACCGCTGACCGTGGGCACCATTGACGAATTTATCGAATACTATCTTGAGCACCACAAGGAAGCCCGCGTGGACTATGTGCACGACGAGCCTGCTGTGCGCGCCCTGTGCAAAAAAGGTGCTGTGGCATTCCTGATGCCGCCGTTTGCCAAGAGTGACCTGTTCAAAGGCGTTGTGATGGGCGGCGTGCTGCCGCGCAAGACCTTCAGCATGGGCCACGCAGAAGAAAAGCGGTACTATGTGGAGTGTCGGAAAATTACGGAATAATTATTGGAGAACCATGACATTTAAAGAATTGAATCTGTCCGCCCCGCTTCTGCGCGCTGTGCAGGAGGCAGGCTATGAGACCCCGTCGCCCATTCAGGCGGCGGCGATCCCGCCGGTGCTGTCCGGACGGGATCTGATGGGCTGCGCCCAGACCGGTACCGGCAAGACGGCTGCTTTTGCGCTGCCCATGCTGGACCGGCTCACGGCCAATGCGCCCCGCAGAAAGGGTGCCATCCGCGCCCTGATCCTGACCCCTACCCGTGAGCTTGCTTTGCAGATCGGCGAAAGCTTTGATGCCTACGGCAAGTATCTCAAGCTGCGCAGCACCGTCATTTTTGGCGGCGTGGGCCAGGCACCGCAGGTGGAAGCGCTGAAAAAGGGCGTGGACATCCTGATCGCCTGCCCGGGACGGCTCAACGACCTGATCGGTCAGGGATTTATCGATCTCTCGAACCTTGAGATCTTTGTGCTGGACGAAGCCGACCGGATGCTGGATATGGGCTTTGTGCACGATGTGAAGAAGGTGATCGCAAAGCTGCCCGGGGAGCGTCAGAACCTGATGTTCAGCGCCACCATGCCCACCGAGATCGAACAGCTGGCCGCAGGCATCCTGCGCAAGCCCGCCTTCGTCAAGGTGGACCCGGTGTCCAGCACCGTGGACCGCATCCAGCAGAGCCTGTACTATGTGGAAAAGGGCAACAAGAAATTCCTGCTGCCGTGGCTCATCAAGAACCTGCAGCCCCCGGTGGTGAACGCGCTGGTGTTCAGCCGCACCAAGCACGGCGCGGATAAAATTGCAAAAGACCTCACCAAGCAGGGCATCCCGGCGGCGGCCATCCATGGCAACAAGAGCCAGACCGCCCGCGTGACCGCGCTGGAAAACTTCAAGGCCGGTAAGACCAAGGTGCTGGTAGCCACCGATATCGCCGCCCGCGGCATCGATATCAGTGAGCTGTCCCATGTGTTCAACTACGACCTGCCCGAGGTACCGGAGACTTACGTGCACCGCATCGGCCGCACGGCCCGCGCCGGTGCCGACGGTACGGCGGTCAGCTTCTGTGCACCTGAGGAGCAGGAGTATCTGGCAGGCATCGAAAAGCTGAACCGCCGCAAAATTCCCGTGGTGAGCGGCCACCCATGGGACGGCGTGCCCGCGCCGGTGCGCCCGGAGCTGCCGGTGCGCGGCAAAAAGCCCAAGGCAGCCGCCGCTGAACCGGCAGAAAAGCCTGCCGCAAAGCAGCCGAAGCCCGCAAAGGCCGAAGCAAAAAACGCAAAACCTGAAAAAAAGGCTGCACCCGCACCCAAGGTGCAGGCAAAGCCCGCAAAAACCGAAAAAGAGGAACCATTCATGGATGATACCAAGCGTACTACCGGCGGACGCAGCAATGACCGCCGTTCCAATAATAACAGCCGCCCGCGCCGGGAGCAGAACGCTCCTGCCCGCGGCAGCAATGCGCAGCCCAAGTTTGACCCGCATTTTGTGAGCGCCCCGGAGGCCACTCCGCTGCGCCCGGCCAAAAAGACTCCGGCTGCACCCGCCGCCCCGGCCATCCGTACGGCTGCACAGCCTGCTCAGCAGAACAGCAGCACGCAAGGCCAGAAGAGCCGTCGCAATGACCGCAGCGACCGTCCGGCCCGCCAGAACAGCCAGCCTGCCGCCCAGAGCCAGAGCGCAGAGCAGGGCCGCGGTGCAAACAACGGCCAGCGCGGCCGTCAGAATGCGTCCCGCAATGCACAGCCTGCACCGGCCCGTGCCCCCAGAGCGGAGAGCAGCCGCCGCGGCCGTGCCGCTGCTGCAAGGGACGAAGACCCGGGCCTTATGCTCATCAGCCGTCGTCCGCCGCAGCAGAAGTTCACGAACTTTGAGGAGTATATGAACGCCCACGGCGGTGCAACTGCACCCATTGAGGACCACAGCGACGAAGTATGAGCAAAAATGAACCGTTTGCCCCATGGCAGTGCCCGCTGTGCGGGGAGAAACTGACCGGCGACAGCACCCTGAAATGTACAAAAGGCCACTGCTTTGACCGCGCCAAGGAGGGCTACTGGCATCTGCTGCCGGTGCAGAGCATGCGCACCAAGGCTCCCGGCGACAGCAAGGAGATGGTGGCCGCCCGCCGCGCGTTCCTGAATGCCGGATACTACGGCATCTTTGGCAAAGCGGTGGGTGAGCTGTGCGCAGAGTACGGCCAGCCTGCCAGCCCGGCGGCGGCGCTGCATCTGCTGGATGCAGGCTGCGGCGAGGGCTGGTACGACCGCTGCATCGCGCAGGCGCTTGCCGAAAAAGGCCGCCGGGTGCAGCTGGCGGGTTTTGATATCGCAAAGCCTGCGGTGCGTCTTGCGGCCAAGGCCCTGCCCACGGCACAGTATACGGTGGCATCCAGCTTCAGCCAGCCGGTGCGCACCGGCTGGGCCGACCTGCTGCTGAACTGCTTTTCGCCCTTTGCGCAGGAGGAATTCCTGCGGGTGCTGCGCCCGGGCGGACGGATGATCTATGTGGTGCCCGGTGCCGAACATCTGTACCAGATGAAGGCCGTGCTCTACGAAAAGCCCTATAAAAACCCGGTGCAGCAGATCGCCTATGACGGTTTTGCCGCCATTGGGGAACGGGAAGTGACCGGCCGCGTCACGGTGCCCCACGAACAGCTGGAAGCGCTGTTCGCCATGACACCCTATTACTGGAAAACGCCGCGCGGCGGGGCGGAGCGCCTTGCTGCGCTGTCCCAGCTGGAAACCGATATCTCGTTCCGGTTCCTTGTATTTGAAAAGCTGTAATGATAGCAGTTTGCGTTTTTAATGCACAGGCAACATCCGCAAACTGCATATCGCAAATATGCCGTTTTAATAGGCACTATTTTTGAAAATTGCGATAAAAAGCAAAAAACGCTCGTTATGCAGAATTGTGTGACGAGCGCTTTTTTGCTTCAGTTTCTGTCAAAAGCCCCGTCCCCGAGGGGGCTGTCGAGCGAATGCGAGACGGGAGGAGTTCCGTGTGACAGGTCGTCCACGAAAAACACCACTGCCCCACCGCCGGAGGATAGGAGGAGTCCGGCAGGTGAGGGCAGCAGTGCTGTATCAGGATAGAGAGATCGCTTAGTGTTTTTCGCCCTTGGGCAGCAGAACGGCACGTTCCAGGGCCGGACGCAGGGCGAGGTACAGGATGACCGCACACACGGTGGAGGCCACGCTGTTTACAAAGGTGACGCCGCCTGCAATTTTGGTCAGCGCCTGTGCCACGGTGTATTCCTGACCAAAGATGTACACATTGCGGAAGTAGCCCAGGAACGGGTCGGTCAGCACGTTCAGCAGCAGGCCGGAACCGGCAGAAACGATCACCTTGACGAGATAGCCGGAGCTGTGCTTGTCGAGGTCGCGCAGCTTGAATGCCTTGTGCGCCACGGCACCGCAGGTGATGCCGATGATGAACTTGAGCACAAAGGTGGTGACGGCGTAGCCCGGGTCACCGGCCAGAATATCGGCCAGCGCCAGACCAATGGCACCGGCCAGACCGCCGGACACACCGTCCAGCAGCAGGGCGGTCAGGGCGGTGAAGGTGTTGCCCAGATGGAACGAAGAGCCGCCGTAGAACGGCACACGGA
>ERZ791843.511-NODE-511-length-24742-cov-5.2927_pt1 | contig 24742 bp, 32 predicted proteins | sample MGYA00510290_ERZ791843 | MGnify/ENA primary metagenome ERZ791843 (study PRJEB30046, sample SAMN00715254) | human gut metagenome | study: EMG produced TPA metagenomics assembly of the A metagenome-wide association study of gut microbiota in type 2... | reverse complement strand
TCCTTACCAGCCCGAGCAGACTCTGCACACAACGGAGGTCACAGAATCCGCAAGCCGGTTTGTGAAGTTTCCCGGCAGGATGTGCGTCAACCGCCAGCATGGAAACGTGCTGGCTTTTTTGATATTCCCAAGCCGTCCATCCGGGCGGCTTTTTTGATACCCCCGGGCCTGCAAAGTACCCCGGGGTCTTTTTATACCCTGCCCCTCCTGCAGATGCCCCACCCCTGAAAAGGCCCCGGGCTATACCGGAGAGACACGGGAAGCATCCAGCCTGCACAAATCTGTGCGGGCTTTTCTTTTACAGCCAGACCATGAAGCAGGAGGTGTGCAGCATGGGCAATCCGCGCTATGCCAACGGCCAGCTGCGGCGCAAGCACCGTGCGCGGCTGCGTGCAATGGGCTGCGAGTGCGGCATCTGTCACGGACGTTTCGGGCCGATTCATTACGATGAGCCTTCTGATGCACAGCATCCTTTGTCCTTTGTGGTGGACGAGATCAAGCCTGTGTCCAAGTGGAGACAGTTCGGCTACCCGTCCGCGCGGGCCGCTGCGGAAGATTGGTCGAACCTACAGGCTGCACATTGGTTCTGCAATGCACAAAAAGGCAGCAAAACCGCCGAAAACGGCCCAAAACAGGCCAAAATCGTGCAGATTCCGCATGTTTCGGACGGCAGTTGGTGAGGGTGGGGAGGGTACCCCTCCCGTGCCCTCGGCGACCCCCAGTGCCGTCAGCGCCGATTTACACACAGGGAAAATTTGAAGGGGGTGTTTCTGGCCTATGGCGACCATGAAAAGCATCACGGCCAGGGGCACCCGGCTGGAACAGCTCAAACAGCTGGCCAAGGTGCTGGCTTCGGGCATTGATGCCTGCGAGGACTGCCGGGCCCTGCCCCAGCTGACCAAGCAGTACCGGGAGACCATCCGGGAAATTGAAGAGATCGAAGGAGCAAAGGATGACACGGACGAGATCGGCGCGATCCTCGCACAGCGAGAGCATGATGGGAAGTCAGGAGCCGTCCGCACGTATCGCACCGGAGTATCCGGCGACTGACGGGCAGGATGCCGTGCGCATCCTGCGGGCAGGCAGCACGGTGCTGGATCCGTGGCAGAGCGATATTCTGGACGACTGGATGAGCCGCACAGTGTCCGGCAAATGGGCAGCGCCCACGGCGGGCGGCAGTGTCCCCCGCCAGAACGGCAAGAGTCTGCTGGTGCAGGGACGCTCCGAAGCCGGGATGCTGCTGTTCAATGAGACAGTCATTTACACCGCCCACCTGCAGAAGACCGCCACCGAGACTTTTGAGGAAATGCGGGCCTTTTTTGAAAGCCCAAAGCTGCGCCGCCACGTGGCCGAGATCAAAACGGCGCTTGGCCGGGAGCAGATCATCCTGAAAAGCGGTGCCCGCATCAAGTTTCTGGCCCGCACCCGCAACGGCGGACGCGGCCAGCACGGCGACCTGCTGATCTTCGACGAGGCACAGGAGCTAGACGAGACCGCGCAGGGGTCTTTTTTGCCCGCCATTTCCGCCAGCCTGAACCCGCAGACCATCTACGTGGGCACGCCGCCCGGCCCGGATGCCGTGGGTACTGTGTTCCGCGCCCTGCGTAAGCGCGCACTGGACGGCGAAGCCAAAAAGGCAGCCTGGTTCGAGTTCTCGGTGCCGGAGATCGGCGATGTGAAGGACCCGGCACGCTGGGCAGCCACAAACCCGGCATTGGGGCGGCGCATCCAGCTTTCCACCATTGAGGGCGAAGCCGAACAGCTGGACCCGGACACCTTTGCGCGGGAGCGGCTGGGCTGGTGGAGCCCGGAGATCACGGAGCATCTGGACTATGCCATCGACCGCACCGCATGGGAAGCCTGCGCCAGCGAGGACGAAAAGCCCGAAGGCAAAACTGCTTATGGCGTCAAGTTTTCCGCCGACGGCAGCGCCGTGTGCCTGTGCGGCGCGGTGATCCCGAAAGAAGGCCCCGCGCGGGTGTCGCTGCTGGAGATGCGCCCATCCGGTCAGGGCCTGACATGGCTGGCCGACTGGCTGAACGACCGGTACGGCAAGGCCAGCTGTGTGGTCATTGACGGCCGCAACGGCGTGGATGTGCTGGTGGAACGCATCAAGGACACATGGCGGGCAAAGAACTCGGTGATCCGGCCATCCGCAAAGGACGTGATCGCCGCCGTCAGCGGCTTTACCAACAGCATCAGCGAGGGCACCCTGACATGGTATAAGCCTCAGACGGTGCTGGACGAAAGCGCTGTCACCGCCGTCAAACGGCCCATCGCGGGCGGCTTCGGCTTTGGCGGAGACAACAGCCTGCCGGTGGAAGCCTGCGCGCTGGCGCTCTGGGGCGCAAAGACCAGCCGTCGCGACCCTACCCGCAAAATGAAGATCGGCTGAAAGGAGCATCATGCAGATTTTGAATTTTGGCCGTGTGGACGGCCTGACACCGGAAGAACTGGCACAGCTGCAGGAATTGACCAATATTTATAACACCCACCAGGGCAACAATGTTATCAAGGACAAATACTACGAAGGTCATATCACACTGCAGGATGTCAGCCTTGGTATCGCTTTGCCGAAAGGATTGAGCAAACTGGAAGTAGGCTGCAGCTGGGGACAGAAAGCCGTGGATGCATTGGCCGCACGCTCCATGTTTGACGGCTTTGTGGGCAGCGGTGGCAATCTGGACAGCCTTGCCCGGCTGGTAAAGGATAACCGCCTTGTGGCCGAGTACGCCAAGGCCTGCAGGGACGAGCTGAAGTACGGCTGCGTGTTTGCCACCCTTTCCAAGGATTCGGACATCGGCTGCCGCATCCGTTTTAATTCTCCTGCCACCGCAGCTGCCTGCTGGAATGGTGAGAAAGGTCGCATCGACTATGGGTTTTCCATCATCGACACTGCACAGGATGAATCTGTTGCTGATGTCTGGAATCCATCCCTTGTGAACTTTTACACTGACGATGCAACCATTGTGTTAAGCCTGGAAGGCGGCATCTGGACGGCAAAGCGATATCCGAACCAGATGAAGCGTCCGTTGATGGAACCGCTGATCTGGAATGCGACCAACAATAAACCCTTTGGCCGCAGCCGCCTGAAACGCCCCATCCGGGCATTGATCGATGATTATGTGCGTACAGCCGCCAACGCTACCATTGCGCTGGAGTTCGACACCACCCCGCAGAAATACATTCTCGGTGTGACGGATGAACAGTACGATGCTATCACTGCCGATAAGTTTAAACAGTATGTCGGCGCAATCATCGCAGCCACCTCCAACCCGGAGACCGGCGAAAACCCGGAGTTCGGCCAGCTGGCGCAGGGCAGCCTGCAGCCCCATGTGGAGAAGATGCGCATGACGGCCACCCAGTTTGCAGCGGCCACCGGCCTGACTGTCACCGACGTGGGCGTGGTGAACGACGCCAACCCCACCAGCAGCGATGCCATCCTTGCTCAGAGCCAGACGCTGGTGCTGCTGGCACAGCAGCTGAACACCGGCAACGGCGACGCCCTGCGCACCATTGCCTGCATGGCGCAGGCTGTGGCACGGGACTGTGAGCTTTCTGATCTGACCGAAGAAGAGACCGGTATCATGGCGCACTTCAAAAACCCCGCCATGCCCAGCGTGGCCGTGACGGCGGATGCTGCCATCAAGATTGCATCTGCCCGGAAGGAGTTTGCCGGAACGGATACCTTTCTGGAAATGATCGGCTTTGATCAGGCGGACATCCGGCGCATCAAGGCGCAGGAGCAGCGCCAGCGTGGTCAGAAACTGCTGATGGAGATGGAAGATGCAGATCTCAGCGAAAACGTGGAATGAGTACATCACCCGGTTGTCCCGGCTGAACCAGAAAGCCGGGCAGCTCATGCGCACCTACATAGATGCCCACGGCACTGCCGACACGGACGACCTTGTAGCCTACGCCTACGGGCTTATCACGAAGTATGGCGAAGGCAGCGCAGAGCTGGCCTGCCAGATGTATGAGGCACTGGCCGAAGCGCAGGGGGTGTATGTGCCTGCCGCAGAGCCTGCGGCCACGGCCAGTTATGACGAAGTGGCCCGCATGGTGAACGCTACCAAGGACCAGAACCCGGCCAATCTGCCAAACGGTGTCAGCCGTCTGGTCAAGCGTGCCGGTGCGGACACCACCCTGAAAAACGCCATTCGTGACGGCGCGGAATGGGCATGGATTCCCCACGGCGACACCTGCCCTTTCTGCATCACGTTGGCGTCCAACGGCTGGCAGAAAGCCAGCGACAAGGTGCTGAAGGGCGGCCACGCGGAGCATATCCACGCCCATTGTGACTGCGAGTTTGCCATCCGGTTCGACCACCGCACCACAGTTGCCGGGTACGATCCGGACAAGTATTACCGGCAGTATCGTGAGGCGGGCGGCGACATCAACAAAATGCGCCGCATTGATTACGCCGCCAACCGGGAGCGCATCAATGCGCAAAAGAGGGCGGCGTATGCGGCGCAGGCATACCGCAAGGATCTGGGTTCAGCAAGTAAAATCACACTGACCCGCAGAGCGGAAGCTGTTGAAATCTCTGTGAAGCAGGTCGAATCTTACAAAACGCCGGTTTTTGTTTCAGATAAAGCGTCTATCAAGCCCAAGGCACTGCATGAGGTCAACCAGAACACAGAGCACGCATTGACCGACTGGGGCGTAAGTATTGACCGCAAGCCTAAAATCGTGATCGTCAGTGATGACGAATTGCGCGGTGCAGTGGGCGTCTATGACCCCTGTGAGAATATCGTTTACTACGCTGAAAGCATCGGCAAGAAGGCAGTACAGGAAGCATCCGGCGGTGCTGGTGCCGTTGAAGCTCATGAAATGTGGCACATGAAGCAGGCAGAGGATTTCCGGCAATCCGGCTGGACGATCACCCGCGAAAATCGCGGGGAGTATCTCGATGTTCTGTGCAAAAAGTGCAAGGAACGCATTGACAAACTTGGCATTACGCGCGATAATGTAGGAGAAATCAGCAAATATGCTGCTGATATGTATTTAGGCGACCGCTTTGATGAAGTCGAGGCGGAATTTATGTCGTTAAGGAGGCGAACGTAACATGTGCATATTGGGTTATCCCCCGGAAATTCAAAAGTTAGTTGATACGTTTGATCCTTACCGTACAGCGATTCTTGAAAAAGACTTTTCTGCTGTTCCAGAGGAAGCGTTGAAAGCGTATCATAAATTTAAAAACTGGGCCTGGGAACAGGAACAGTAATTGAACCACGATGCACCTGCACCGTGGTTTTTTTTTGCCCATTTTTACAGAAAGGAACGAACCATGAAAAAGATTCTTCTCGCCCTTGCGCTGGCCGCATCCATTCTGCTGTGTGGCTGTTCCAGCGAAGCCGAAAAGGCCAACTACAACATCTCCAAGCAGGCTGATTACTTCGAGAGTGAGCGCAAGATCACCGTCTACAACGCCCGCACCGACAAGGTGATCATGGAAGCCGAGGGCTACATGTCCATCTCCAACAACTCAAACAATGAGCTGGTCTGCACGGTGAAAGTCGGCCCGGATTCCTACCGCAAGAACTACATCTACCTGAACGACTACACCATGTATGTGGTAGAGGACATCACCGGCACCCATACCGACCCCTACCACTACAAGCTCTATTTCCACACTGACATCCTGCCCAGTGTGGAGGTGAAACCGTAAAAGTCATTCACGGAAATGCCTCATTTTAACCACTATGCGCCACACAAAAGGCTCCATAGTGGTTTTTTTATGCCGTTTTAGCTCATGTTGGTCAGAGCAGCTACCTCGTAAGCAGCAGGCCGCTGGTTCGATTCCAGCAAGCGGCACCATGCGGCGGGCGGCGCGTATCCCGCCCACGACCGGATCACTGACAGAGAACAGTGTAAAAAACTGAGGTCTCACACACGAAAGGAGTTTCCACCATGAAGCGTGAAGACGTGAAGAACAAGATCCCCGGCATCACCGATGAACAGCTCAACTGGATCATGCAGGAGAACGGCGCAGACATCAACCGGGAGAAGTCTGTAGCCACCGCCCTGCAGACCCAGCTGGACAACGCAAACGCCCAGCTCAAGACCGCGCAGGACGGCCTGAAAGCCTTTGACGGCGTGGACGTGGCAGGCCTGCAGGAGCAGGTCACCAAGCTGAAGGCCGACATGAAGGCTCAGGCCGAGAGCTTTGCCTTCGATAACGCCCTGAATGCCGCCATCATGAGCAAGAAGGGCCGCAGCGTCAAGGCAGTGCGTGCTTTGCTGGATCTGGATGCCCTGAAAGGCTCTGCCGACCGCAGCACCGACATCGGCAAGGCGCTGGACGAAGCCGCCAAGGCGAACCCGTGGGCCTTTGGTGATGGACAGCCCGGATACCCTGACGTCAGGGATGGCGGAGACCCGCATCACACCCCCACCGGCTCTACCAGCGAGCAGTTTGCAGACTGGTTTGCGCAGGTGACCAAGTAACAAAGGAGTATTTTTATGGCGACTGATATCAACCGTACCACCTCTATTGCCCTGCCCGGCGAGGTATCCAGCGAGATCCTGCAGAAAACGCAGGAAAGCTCCGCGGTCATGTCTCTGGCCCAGCAGATCAAGCTGCCGGGTCTGGGCGTGACCATTCCCGTTATCACCGGCGACCCGGAAGCCGCATGGGTGGCTGAGACCGAAAAGAAGCCGGTCAAGCGCGGCACGCTGGACACCAAAATCATGCAGCCCTACACGCTGGCCGTGATCGTGCCCTTCTCCAACCAGTTCCGCCGCGATGTGCCCGCACTGTACAAGCAGCTGGTGAGCCGTCTGCCGCTGGCTCTGGCACAGAAATTCGACGCTACTGTGTTCGGCGGCGTCACCGCACCCGGTGACAACTTCGACACCCTGAAGACCTGCACCGCGCAGGAGATCGGCACCGATGCCTATGCCGGTCTGGTGGCTGCAGATGCAGACATCGCCGACCACAACGGCATCCTGAACGGCTGGGTGCTGTCCCCCAAGGGCAAGGCGCTGCTGCTGAATGCTGTGGACGCCAACAAGCGCCCGCTGTTCATCAACAGCGTGGCCGAGGGCGCAGTGCCCATGATCCTGGGCTCCAAGACCCTGCAGAGCAAGGGCGCTTACGTCTCCGGTACCCCCAATGTGGTTGGCTTTGCCGGTGACTGGACGCAGGCCATGTACGGCACTGTGGAGGGCGTGCAGATTTCCATCGCAGATCAGGCTACGCTGCAGGATGGTGAAAATATCATCAACTTGTTCCAGCAGAACATGTTTGCCGTGCGTGCCGAGATCGAGGTGGGCTTCCGCTGCGACACCACCGTGTTCAACAAACTGACCAAGGCGGCGGGCTGATGGTGGAGTTCATCAATCAGCTGACCGGAACGGCCATGTACGTTGCTGAGGAGCGTGCGGCAGAGTACGCCGCCGCAGGCCATAAGCAGGTGGCGCGGGATCCTCCCGCAGCCGCTGCGGCTGAAAAGCCCAAAACCGCCCGCAAGGCCAAAGCAAAGTGAGGTGCCGCCATGCTTTACGCTGAAGTGCGGGACGTGGAAGCAGGCTTCCGCGCCTTGTCCCGAGACGAACAGACACAGTGTGCCGCCCTGCTAAGCGAAGCTGCTGTGATCATCGACAACTACAACCCGGATGCAGGCAAAGATGCCAAGCGGGTGGTCTCCTGCCGGATGGTGCGCCGTCAGCTGGGCGAGAGCGACAGCGGGGGCGGCGTGTCTTTTCCCATGGGCTCCACGCAGGGCACTGCCACGGCGCTGGGTTACAGCCAGAGCTGGACCATGAGCGGCGGCTCTTCCGGCGAGCTGTACCTTTCCAAGCTGGAAAAGAAACTGCTGGGCGTCGGCAGCCGCATCGGTGCCCACAGCCCTCTGGAGGATTTATGCTGAAAGGAATCAATGTCACTCTCTACACCAAGACCCAGACCGGCGAGGACGACGCCCACAACCCCGTCTATGAGGAAACGCCCGTCACCGTGCACAACGTGCTGGTGGGTGAGCCCTCTGCCGAGGAGATCACCACCGAGCTGCAGCTCACCGGGCGGCGGCTGGCCTATACGCTGGCCATCCCAAAGGGCGATGCCCACAGCTGGGAGGATGCAAAGGTGGAGTTTTTCGGTCAGGCCTTCCGCACCTGCGGCGGCGTTGCGCAGGGCATTGAGAGCATGATTCCGCTGTGTTGGAATAAGAAAGTGCAGGTGGTGCGGTTTGAGTAAGATCCGCATCGAGCTGAACAGCTCCGGCATCCGGGCGCTGCTGCGCTCCCCTGAAATGCAGGCGGTGCTGAAAGACCGTGCCGACACCGTGAAGGACCGCTGCGGCGATGGCTACGAATCCTATGTGGCCCCCACCCGCGCGGTGGCTGTGGTGGAAACCGCTTCCCGCAAGGCCTATGACGACAACTCGGCCAACAACACCCTGCTGAAGGCCGTTTCCGGCAGCCGCAGCGGCGCAACAGTGCATGAGCACAAGCGCCGCCTGAAAGATGGGCGTGTCATCACAGTGAGGAGCTACCAGAGAAAGAAATGATCGAAGAACTGATTCAGGATTTTTTATCCGGGCGGTTGTCGGTGCCTGTCCGCCTGACGGTGCCCACACCGGCCCCGGACAGGTTCGTGGTATTGGAAAAGACCGGTTCCGGCTACGAGGACGGCCTGTATGCCGCCACGCTGGCCGTGCAGTCCTATGGCCCAAACGCCACCGACCATGACGGCACACTGGATGCCTCCCGGCTCAACGAGGAGGTCAAGGCCGCCATGGAAGATGCTGCAGAGCTGCCGGAACTTTCCAGCTGTGAGCTGAATACCGACTATCGTTTCCCGGATACCACCCGCAAACGGCCAAGATATCAGGCCGTTTTTTCTATTACGCATTACTGAACCGAAAGGAGCAAAACAAATGGCAAAAGCAAAAAATGTCACTGCGGCAAAACCCAAGGTGGGCGGTGCCGTCTGGCGTGCGCCTGCAGGCAGCAAACTGCCCAAGAACGCCGTTGACGCACTGGATACTGTCTTCAAGTCTCTGGGCTACATCTCCGAGGACGGCCTGACCAACGCCAACTCCCCCTCCAGCGAGGACACCTCTGCATGGGGCGGTGATACCGTACTGAGCACCCAGGGCGAAAAACCGGACACCTTCAAATTCACCCTGATCGAGGCAATGAACCCGGACGCGCTGGCGGCTGTCTATGGTGACAACAACGTTTCCGGCACGCTGGAGACCGGCATTACTGTCAAGGCAAATTCTGACCCGCAGCCCGCCTGCGTATGGGTCGTGGATATGATGCTGAAGGACAACGCCAAAAAGCGCGTCGTGATCCCGGAAGCAGCTGTCACCAAGGTAGGTGACATCATCTACGCGGATAAGTCCCCCGTGGGCTACGAGACCACCATTTCCGCCGTGCCGGACGATGATCACAACACCCACTATGAATATCTGATCTCTGCCACCGGTGCTGCCAGTCAGGCCACCCAGAGCGCCACGGTCAGTAAGGAGGTAACGGCATGATCACCGCTAAAACCAGTTCCGGCTTTGAGATTGAGTTGGACGAGAATATTTTCCGCAAGGATACTGAGCTGACCGAGGCCATGGTCTTTCTGGATACGGACGCAAGCGGCAAATGCCTGTTTACGGCCATCAACCACCTGCTGGGCCGGGAGGGCAAGAAGCGTCTGTATGAACACCTGCGCACGCCGGAGGGCACCGTGGCACTGGACGATCTGGCCAAGGCCTTCGGTGAGCTGGTGTCCTGCATCAAGGACGGAAAAAACTCTGCATCCTCGCCGAACTGATCGCATCGGACGAGGATGCACTGATCTGCGATTTTGCCCAGTATTACCATATTCTGGACTGGCGGGCCCTGCCGCTGCATCTGGCCGCCACCCTTGCCGCCGGCCTGCCGGAAGCAAGCCGCAGCCTGCTCAAGCTTTCCAGCCAGACCGTGCCGCTTGAGACCCTGCTGCAGGCGGAGACGGTGGACACACTGCACCTGCTGTACTGGCGTCTGTGCGTTGGCAAAGGTGCTGCACCGCAGCTCATTCTGGACGGTCTGCAGGGCCGGGAAGGCGGCAACGCTTCGGATGTGCAGAGCTTTGACAGCCCGGAAGAATTTGAAGCGGCGATGCGTGCCGTGGAAGGAGGTTGAACGTGGCAGATCACATTGAAATGGCGAAAGCCTATGTGCAGATCGTACCGTCTGCGCAGGGCATCAAGGGCGCGCTGGAGGACGTGTTCGGAAAAGAGACGGACGGCCTTGGCACAAAGACCGGCCTGAGCATCGGCACGCAGCTGGTGGGCACCATCAAAAAGGTCGTAGCGGCGGCGGGCATCGGCAAGCTCATCAAGGATTCCCTTGATATGGGCGGTGCCCTGCAGCAGAGCATCGGCGGCATCGAAACGCTGTTCAAGGACAGCGCCGATACCGTCAAGCAGTATGCCGCACAGGCGTACCAGACCGTGGGCCTTTCCGCCAATGACTACATGGAGCAGACCACCAGCTTTGCGGCCAGCCTTCTTTCCAGCGTGAGCAAGGATACCAATGCCGCTGCCCAGCTTGCCAACATGGCCATGGTGGACATGGCCGACAACGCCAACAAGATGGGTACGGATATGCAGGATATCCAGAACGCCTATCAGGGCTTTGCAAAGCAGAACTATACCATGCTGGACAACCTCAAGCTGGGCTACGGCGGCACGCAGGCCGAGATGCAGCGTCTACTGACCGACGCCGAGAAGATCTCCGGCGTCCATTATGATCTTGGCAATCTGGCCGACATGTACAGCGCCATCCATGTGATCCAGCAGGAAATGGACATTACCGGCACAACGGCGAGAGAAGCCGCAACGACCCTGACCGGCAGCTTTGCGGCCATGAAGGCAGCGGCGCAGAACGTGCTGGGCAATTGGAGCACCGGCGCAGACCTGACGGCACCCCTGCAGGCACTGACGGACACAGCCCGGACCTACCTTGTGGGCAACCTGCTGCCCATGATTGGAAACGTGCTGCAGGGCATCCCGCAGGTCATTTACGGCCTTGTGCCCGAAGTGGTACAGACCGGCACCGAGCTTCTCGGCTCTTTGGCGCAGGGCTTCACGCAGGGCATCCCGGATTTTCTGGCGAATGCTCTGCCGCAGCTGCTTTCCTTTACGGAAAACCTGCGGGAAAATGCCGGGGAGTTCGTGAACGCCGGTCTGGACATGATCACCCAGCTGGCCAACGGCCTGATCGCGGGCCTGCCGGACCTCATCGCCTATGTGCCGGATATCATCATCAATATCTGCGGCATCATCAACGACAATCTGCCGAAGCTCCTTGCAGAGGGCGTCTCACTGGTGGTGCAGCTGGGCGTGGGCATTGTAAAGGCCGTGCCTGACCTGCTGGCCAACTGGAAGAAGATCCTTCAGGCCGTGTTATCGGTCATTTCTGCAGTGAACTGGCTGAACATCGGCAAGAACATTCTCACCGGTGTGGCAAGCGGCGTCAGGAGCATGGGCTCTTCCATGCTGAATGCCTTCAAGGGTGGTTTTTCCAGTGCTTTAGCCTGGATCAAGAGCCTGCCCTCGCAGGCGGTTCAGTGGGGCAAGAATCTGATTCAGAGCTTCATCAACGGCCTGACCGGCAAGGGTAAAGGGGCGGGTATCGCTACCGCAGCCACTGCCGGTTTTACCATCGCCGATGTTGCAAGCCGTGACGAACTGGCCGACTGGACCTCTGCCAACACCAGCCTTGCCGACAGCGCCCAGACCGTGGCGGATATTGCTATCCCGGCCTATACCAAGTCTGGCAATGCGGCAGCCGCCGCAGGAAAAGCAGCGGGCACAGCAGCAAAGGCTGCTGCCTCAGTCGTCAACTCTTACTCCGACACAGTGACCGAGGTGCTGGGCAAAGTCACCCGCACCACCCAGACCGTGAACGAGGAGCTTTCCAACGGAAAGAAGCAGCAGACCCAGACCATCACCGAGACTTCCCGCCAGATGATGGGCGGTGTGCTGAAGGACATCAAGACCGTCACCAGCATTGCCGCCGACGGCAAGACGACCGTCAAACAGACCATGGAAACGGTGAGGGATGTGGTGTCTACAGTCACTTCCACCACCGATGCCGTTGTGAATGGCATCCAGACCTCCACCAAAACGGTCACGGAAACACTGGCCGACGGCACCGAACAGCACAAGCAGGTCATTACCGAAACCTTCAACGAGATCGTCAATGGCGCTCTGATGACGGCTGAAAAGGTCACCACCATTGCCGCAGACGGCTCCGAGCAGACCTCGAAGGAGCTCAAGAAGGCCAGTGCAAACAGCTTTTCCGGCCTTGTGAAGGGCTGGCAGGACGAAGCCGACAAGGGCGTGCTGGGCACTTTTGGCACCTTGTACAAGGCCGTGAAGAGTCAGGACTGGCTCAGCGTCGGCGAGTGGGTCATTTCCACCCTGTACAATGGCCTTGCGCCTGCAGCCAAGCAGGCCATCGACGACCTCGGCAAGTCCATCATCCAGCAGATCAACGGAGTCCTGTCCCAGATCGTCAGCGACATTTCCGGCTCCATCTGGGATGCCGGAAAGCAGCTGCTGGGCGGCGCGGGTGGCAGTGGTTCCGGCTTTGCAGGCATTGCCGGTGACGTGAGTAAAAACGGGTCGTTGATCGTGGATGTGCTGGGCAGCATCGGCACAGCCATGGGCGGCGTGACGACGCAGGTCGGCAGCAGCATTGCAGGTCTGGCTTCCAGCATGGGCGGCCTTGGCGGCATCGCCACCAGTCTGGGCGGCGTCCTCACGCAGGTGGGCAGCATGATCCTCTCGAACCCCGTGCTTGCCGCGATCCTCGGCCTTGCCGTGGGTGCAGTGGGCATTGGTTTTGCCCTGTTCAGTGCTTTCAATAAGAAGAACGACACCGCCGTCAGCCACTACCAGAGTCCCTTTGACAAGACCGGCGTGTATGACAGTCTGGGTACCTTCTCCACCCGTGCGGCCCTGCAGTACCGCGTCACCGGCCAGCAGTCCATTGTTGACCGGCAGACCAGCATTCTGGAACGCATCGAGGGGATGCTGGACGAGCATCTGCCCAACATCGGCAAGGGTCAGGTGGTCATGGATTCCGGTGAACTGGTGGGCGTGCTGTCGCCCCGCATGGCGACCAACGTAGATGCACGCATCGGCGTGACAGTGGAACGGAAAGCGAGGGGTGTGTAATGGCAAAGCTTCTGGGGGCAAAAATTGGCAATTTTCACACCCTGACAGATTGGGGGCTGTACCTCAAGGTAGGCAGCCCTAAAATCGGCGCGGCAGAGCCGGAAGAATACCTTGTGCAGGTCACCGGCGCTGATTCGCTGCTGAACCTGACCACATGGGACGATGGCAAGGTGCACTATAAAAAGCGCACCATCACCATGGAGCTGCTCTGCAACGCGCCAAAAAGCAAGTGGCCCTACATTGAAAGCACCATTGCCAATGCCATTCATGGCAAGTGGCTGCAGTGCCGCTTTGATGAAGACCCAGCGTGGTACTGGGAAGGGCTTTGGAAAGTCACACCCTCCCGCGACCGGCTTTCCAGCACCTTTACCATCACAGGCACCTGCAACCCCTTCAAGCGCAGCGTCTACGACGGCACCAACGACTGGCTGTGGGACGATTTCAACTTTGAGCATGATATTGTGCGCAACTACACGGATATCCCGCTCAAGGCGGGCGAGGACAAAGAGGTGCCCATCACCGGCGCACCGCGAACTGCCGGGATCTACTTCAAACGGTCCGAAACAGCAGCGGACATCACCGTTTCTCTAAACGGCGTTGTGGTTGGCATTCTCGCCAAGACGGAGGAGTGGCAGTATCTGGAGGACCTTTCCTTCCCGGACGATGTTGACGAATCTCTGGTTTTTTCCACATCTGCTGATTGCAGCATCAGCATCAAGTATCTGGGGGCAAGCCTATGAGCTACAAAGTTTATGCTGGTGTGCAGACGGATGTAGACACATGGGAAACTAAGGTCTGTATCCACGATATTAGTGATATCACCGACACGAAAAAGCTCATCAGTCCCACGCTGACCCGCGAAGTGGGTAAAGCTGGCTCTTTTGAGTTTACCATGCCGCTGGGCAATGTGGCACACTCTGCGCTGCAAAAGCTGCGCACTACGGTAGAAGTGGAACAGGACGGCGTTTCCATCTGGCAGGGCCGTCCCATGAGCCATGAGCAGGATTTTTTGATGCGTCAGAAAATCTACTGCGAAGGGGAACTTACATATCTGAATGACAGCGGCATTGCGCCGTACGCTGCAAAAAATGTGAGCTTTTCGCAATTTCTGGAATGGATCTGCGATAACCACAACGCGCAGGTTGACGCTTACAAGGCGTTTACTCCCGGAAAAGTCGAGATGGACATCCCCATGATCGTGCCCTATGTAGACGGCATCAAAGTCGTGCAAGTGGGTTACAGTTACGATTCTAATGATGGAGATTACATTTACCATTGGGGAATTGTAGACCCCGTGGATGGAAAGACGAATATTTTCTATGAGCAAACAGAGATCAGCGAAGCTTCCTGCCTGAGCTGGGAAATCGGTGAAGAGCACATTGCGAACGGTCGCATTATTTCACGGATTGGAAGCAACAATTTCCGCGTGCGTCTGTTTGCAGCCTATGTAAAAGGCAAAACGTACGATGCAACGGTCGAAGTGAAAAAAGCTGAAATCGTCTGCGGTACTTGCAACAAGAATTTTGGCACGTACTCCATTTATAACATTGAGCGGGCATCTGAATCCAAGACCTTTAAGATCACCGAGCAAAACGGGAAATACAGCCTTGCTATCAACGGCAAGACTGATTCTCGCTTTTTGTTTGATGTCAAGGAACCTACATACAGCTTTGGCGATGAAAAAAACTACGGCGTTACATGGGACATCTTGCAGAATGAGCTGGTGGAAAAGTACGGCGGATATCTGGTGCTGCGCCATGCAGAAGATCATGACGGAAAACCGCGCCGGTATCTGGACTATCTGCAGGCGATCACCGATAAAAACACCCAGACGGTGGCCTTTGGAACAAATCTGCTGGATTTGACCAACTACGTCAAAGCAGAGGATATCTACACGCGGGTGATCGCGGTAGGTGCCAGAAAGAAATCGTGGCTTGTTTTTTCGTGGGGAGAAACCATTACAGAAACCGCAAACGATCTGGCTGCGCAAAAGCTTTTTGGTATCATCACAAAAGTGATCTTTATTGAAGGCATCGAAAGCACGCCGCAGTCTTTGCTGGATGCGGCAGAGGAAGAACTTGCCAAAAATCTGCGCTATCTGAACGGCATGACGGTCAAAGCGGTCGATCTGAAAGACGCTGATATTGATGTCAGCCGTATTGCAATTGGAAAGCAAACGCACATTTTCTCTGCACCGCATGGTGTAGATACCTGGTTGCTGTGTTCCAAGCTTGTTGAGCCGTTGGATTCTCCGGATAAAAAGGAGTTTACATTTGGCACTGAGTTTTCCAGCATCAGCGACCTGCAGGCTTTGAGTGCACGCAAAGCGTCCGATGCTTACGATTTGAGTCGATCGCTCAAAGGGTACATGTTAGGCTAATGAGACAGGAGGTGTTTTATGGATAAAACTTTTGATGAAGCCATTGCGGGAATCCGTAAGGCTGAGCGCGGCGTGGAAGTCCGTGAGGACATCGCACAGGGCATGGAGCATGTGGCTAAAGTTTCCAAGACGTGCGAAAAGCAGTCTGAGCTGGCAACGTCCAAAGCCTCCGAAGCTGCATCCAGCGCATCTTCCGCACAGTCCGCCGCGGGCACCGCGACCGCGGCGGCGAATGAAGCGACCAGACAGGCAGAAGCAGCATCAGGATACGCTTCCACCACCGCAGCCAGTCAGACCGCCGCGAAAGCGTCCGAGACGGAGTCCGCCAAAAACCTGCAAGGGACCAAAAAGTATTTTGAGCAGGTGCGCACTATCACCATCGGTGCACAGGGCTGGTACGCCACGCCGGAAGCCCTCAAGACTGCTGTTCCGGTGGGCGAAAACGGCTGGTGGGCAGTGGTCGGCACGACCGACACCATCTGGACGTGGGACGGTGACACCGGCGCGTGGGTCGATGCCTGCAAAGAGGTGGACCTGTCAGACTACCTGACGCAGGACCAGATCAGGAAGCTGCTTGAACAGTACATGCCACTTCGCCCGGCCACCGCAACCACACTGGGCGGTATTAAATCAGGAAAGGGTTTAAAAATCAGTGCGGATGGCACGGCATCCATTGACGCTTATAATACAGCTGAGACAAACTCCCTGCTGAATGCATTGCAGAAGCAGGTGGACAGCAAGATTTCTTCCGCCATTTCTTCCGCCACATCCATTACGGCTTCCGGTGATGGCTATATCCGTTTTGCCGATGGCACACAGATTTGCTGGCTCAAATTCGGCGAATGGCATCGCGTGAATTACAAACCCTATTTTCAGTTTCCTGTGCCATTTGCTAACACAAATTATGGTGCCGGTTATGCTCTTGGCCAGAACATAACTTACAACTCAAACACAGATTGTAACGTATACGACTGTACTACTACTGGATTAACTTTATTAAATGACTATAAAGGAAGTATTGTCGTCATAGGTCGCTGGAAGTAAAGGAGGTGCAGCATGGAAATCAAAATTGGATATGCCCTTGCAAAACCTGTGGAGACACAGGCGCAGTGCGATGCATACACCGCTATGGTGGAAGCAGTAAACGCCCACAATGCCGTCTGCGCTGTGGGCGATACGTTGTGGGTGATTGAGGACGGAACAGACAGCTATACCGTGGCCGCAGACGTCGTGGTGCGTGAGCCGACTGCTGAAGAGCTGGCCGCGCAGGAAGAAGCACGCAAAAAGGCCGAAGCCCGAGAGAAGCTGCCGGAGCGCGTGGACGCGCTGGAAACCGCAAACGACGATATTATTTTGATGATGGCTGATTTGATTGGAGGCTGATTTTTATGAAAACCCTGAACGCACTCAAACTTCGCATTATGACCCGCGCTTTCAAAATCCGCATTGCCGCCGGTGAAGTCTTTGAAGACATCGCCGCCGACTACCCGTCCCTGACCACGGACGATCTGGAAGCCATCAAGGCAGAGCTGGAGAAGTAAAGGAGTAAGCGATGGAAAAGACCATCATGGACGTGAGCCGCCATCAGGGCGTCATCGACTGGGCAAAGGTCAAGGCAAGCGGTAAGGTGGACGGCGTGATGATTCGCGCCATGGGCAACAGTGCGGAGGGCAGACCCAGTGCGCCCTACACTGACCCGCAGTTTGCCCGCAACTACGCAGAATGCAAGCGGCTTGGCATCCCCTGCGGCGTGTATGGCTACTTTAAAGCGGTCAACCGGGAGCAGGCCGACAAGGAGCTGGCCTACTTCAAGAAGCTGCTCACCGGCAGGAGCTTTGAGCTGCCTGTGGTGGTGGACATTGAGGACGAGGTGCAGAAGCCGCTGGGCAAGGCCGCACTGACCGACCTGACAGCTTACATGCTGAGCACGGTGGAAAGCTGGGGCGTGTACGCTCTGCTGTACACCGGCCTGTGGTTCGGCAACACTTTCCTGTACATGGGCGGCACGGCGCTGAAGCCCTACGACGTGTGGCTGGCCGCCTACCGCACGAGGAAGCCCACGCCCGGCTGGCCGTTCGGCATGTGGCAGTACACCAGCACGGCAAGGATGCCGGGGGTGAGCACCAACGTGGACTTGTCCCGCGCATACAAGGACTACGCGGCGATCATCCGGCGTGCCGGGCTTGGCGCGGTGAAGGGGGTGTGACCGATGGAAAGCATTCTCGTGGCGCTGATCACCGGCGGGCTGAGCCTGCTGGGGGTCATTTACTCCAACAACCGCACCGCCCAGAGCATGGATGCAAAGCTGGACAAGCAGCAGGCCGTGACCGAAACGAAGCTGGAGGAGCTGACCCGGGAAGTCCGGGCGCACAACAACTTCGCCCAGCGCGTGCCGGTGATGGAAGAGCAGATCAAAGTGGTAAATCATCGGATTGCTGACCTTGAGCAGCAGAAAGGAGCTTAACCCATGGAAGCAGTATTGACCAATATCTTGAACGTTGTCCCCGGCTGGCTTGCCCTTGTCCTGATGCTGGGCGGCTTTGCCTTTTACGTCCTCGGTGCCATCCGGCTGGGCTACGGTGCGACCGTCCGCCCGCTTGTGCTTGACCTGATCGAGCGCGCCGAGCATGAGATTCAGGGCACCAAGCGCGGTGCCGAACGCAAAGCATGGGTGGCGGCAAAGCTGCGCGCTGCGCTGGACGCCAGCAAGTTTGGCAGGCTCTTCAGCTGGGCGATCACCGATGAGACCATCGGCAGGGTCATCCAGTTCTGCTTTGACAGGGCGAAGGATGTTGTAGGAAAACAGTAAACTCAATACATAGCAACAGCCCCGGGGAGCCTGACGGTTCCTCGGGGCTGTTTTTGTTTGGCGTGTTTCGACGCTTTACGACGTATATCGACGCAATTAACAAATTTCAAGTGTTTTTCGGTTAGAGTTGACGCAAAGAAAGGATGTGTCAACTATGATTGTTTCCGAATTATCCACTCAAGTCAATGATCTGCTGCGCCCGATGGGCATTACACGTAACCTGAGCGCCTACAGTATCCTGTGCCAGTGTCTTGAGCTGGTCTGTGAGCAGGAAGACCGTCTGCAGGCCGTGGAGAAAGATATCTATACCCCTATCGCTGACCGCAGAGGGTGTGAGCCAAAAGCGATTCAAAGCGCTGTCCGCCGGGCAGCTAAAGGTGCATGGCTCACAAACCCGGAGTATGTGCAGCAGCTGGCAGGCTATCCGCTGACCGGATGCCCAAGCGCGGTACAGTTCATTGAAATGCTGTATAATGCGCTGGTGAGAGCAGTCTGAAAGCTTAATAGTGTTACCAGAAGTGTTACCATGATAAGAAAAAACACGCTGGTTCTGTACGAATCAACGTGCTTTTCTTTGTATGCGGGTAGTGGGGGTCGAACCCACACGCCTTGCGGCACAGGAACCTAAATCCTGCGCGTCTGCCAATTCCACCATACCCGCGTATTCTTCTATTCTGCAGCTGCGGCCAAACCGCCTTAATATAGTATCAGTTCCGGCGGCAAAAGTCAATCACTGCATTGATATTTCCGCCCTTCACAGCGCATACTATCGCCGGACGATCGTATCATTTTCCATGGCGGAAAGGGGCTTTTGCCGATGCGCAGATCAAAACTACGCCGCGCTGGCAGCATTGCGGCAGCTTATCTTCTGGTGGCCGCGCTGGCGGTGCTGGGCTGGCTGTGGCACAGTCTGCCTGCTGAAATTTTGCTGGAACCCGGCCAGACCCTTACCCTGCCCCGTTTTGCTTATGTGCAGCCGCTGCGCACCGCTGGCTCCCGCAACGCGGCCAGCACGCAGGCTGCGGGCAGCTATCAGGCCACTTTGTCCATTGGCGGGTGGCTGCCCGTCAAGACTGTGCGCGCTCTGGTGGAAACACGTCCGGTGGTAACAGTGTGCGGTACGCCTTTCGGCGTTAAGATGTTCTCCGAGGGCGCGCTCATTGTGGGCTTTTCCGACCTGAACACCCCGGACGGCACCGCAAACCCCGCCAAGAAGGCCGGGCTGCGGCTGGGCGACCGGGTGGTGCGCATGGACGACACCCTGACCGAGACGAACGATGCCGTGCACGATGCTCTGGAAACGGCCGCAGGCGCACCGGTGCAGGTGGTCTATATCCGCAATGGTGAGCAATTCCAGACCCGGCTGACCCCCGTGTGGGACAGCACCGCCGGACAGTGGCGCGCCGGGATGTGGGTGCGGGATTCTTCCGCCGGGGTAGGCACCATGACCTTTGTGGACAATGCCGCCGGGGTGTTTGCCGGGCTTGGCCACCCCATCAGCGACAGCGACACCGGTGAGAGCGTGGCCCTGCGCAGCGGCGAGATCGTCCCCTGCCAGATCGTGGGGTGTACCAGCGGCACCGTGGGCAGCCCCGGTGAGCTGAAGGGCCGCTTTCTGAGCACCCATGCGCTTGGCAGCATCTGCATCAACAGCAAGACCGGGGTCTATGGCAGAACACGGGCTGCATTTTCCGGCCCGGAGCTGGAGATGGCTTTTGCGCAGGAGGTGGTGCCGGGCGATGCCGAGATCTGGACGACTGTGGACGGTGAGGTGCCCAAGGCATACCGCATCCGCATTGAAAAGGTAAACGACGCAGACCCCCACCGCAACATGATCCTGCGCGTGACCGACCGGCAGCTGCTTGCCAAAACCGGTGGCATCGTGCAGGGCATGAGCGGCAGTCCCATCCTGCAGAACGGCAGACTGGTGGGTGCAGTGACCCATGTGCTGGTAAACGACCCCACGCGGGGCTACGGCATTTTTGCTCAGACCATGCTCAAGCAGGCCCGCGCTGTTGAAAAAACAGACGATACAGCGCATACGCAGACCCAAAACGCAAAATAATTTGCGGGTTTCGATTTTATTTTCCAAAATTTGCCAATAAAAGTCGTTGAAAGTTCTGGAAAATTATGGTAAAATCCATGGTGTTAAGGGAACTGCACACATTGGAGGAAACAACCATGGACAAAGTTAGATTTTTGATGTCGGATACTGGTGCCCCGTTCACTGCCGCCTGCCGCGAAGCGCTGGAGCAGAAGGGCGTGGACGTGACCGTTGTGGAAAAGGACGGCAACAAGGTCCTGCAGAAAATGCTCACCGTGCGCCCGCAGGTGGTCCTGCTGGATGCTTTTATGCCCGGTCTGGATGCCCTTGCGGTAAAGCAGCGCTACAATGCCGCCGGTGAGCGGCACACCTCCTTCTTCGTGACCGGTGCCTTCCAGAGCGAAGAGATGGTACAGGAGCTGCTGGACGAAGGCTTTGCCTACTACTTTGTAAAGCCCTTTGATGAGACCGTGCTTGCCGCACGGGTGCTCAAGGCGGCACTTGGCCCGGAAAAGCACATCCTGCACACCAGTGTGGACAGCGATGAGCTGACCGTTACCGAGATCCTGCATCAGATCGGTGTCCCCGCCCATATCAAGGGCTACCAGTTCCTGCGGGATGCCATCCTGCTCACCATGAACGAGCCGGAGTATATCAACGCTGTGACCAAGCGTCTGTACCCGGAAATCGCCAAGAAAAACGGCACCACCGCCAGCCGAGTGGAGCGCGCCATCCGCCACGCCATCGAGGTGGCATGGGACCGGGGTGATGTGGACACCCTCAACAGCTACTTTGGTTATACCATCCATAACCTGCGCGGCAAGCCTACCAACTCGGAGTTCATCGCGATGATCGCCGACAAGATGCGGCTGGATAAACGGCAGAGAGTGGGCTGATTTTTTTCATAGAATCCGCCGTCGTTCATATTCTGATAAGAGCAAACCAAACAGACAAAGGAGGTTTTGCTCTTGAAGCTTGCAGAATATCTCGCACGGCGCAGGCGGGCCAGAGTTGCGGCCGTGATGCTGTTCGCCCTCATTATGGGGTTTGTATCTGCTGCGCCGCCGGTCGTCACCGGATGTCAGGCGCAGGATCTTACCCCGGCACCGGACACTTCGATGCTCTCCCCCGCCGTTTCGGCTCTGGCACAGGAGCAGCAGGAGCCTGCTGCCCAGCCGCTGCCGGAAAAGTGGGTCTGTCTGACCTTTGATGATGGCCCCAGCAAGACCACGCCGGATGTTCTCTCGGCCCTGAACGCGGCCGGAGTGCACGCCACATTTTTTGTGGTGGCTACCGGTTACAACGAGAAGTATCTGCCCCTGCTCACCGAAGCGGTCAGCGCCGGGCACCAGATCGCGCTGCACTCTGCTTCCCACGAGTACAGCGATATCTACCGCAGCAGCGAAGCCTACTGGGCGGACATCGCCCTGCTGAAGGAGCGCATCGCGCCCTATGTGGACGCAGAGAGTATCCGTTATCTGCGCTTCCCAGGCGGCAGCACCAACACCGTCAGTCGGCGCTACGGCGGCAAAGGGCTGATGAAGCAGCTGAAAGCCGAAGTGGAACAAAAAGGCTGGCAATGGGTGGACTGGAACGTGTGCGCCGAGGATGCCGTGGGCGGCCACCCCAGTGCGGACACCATCTACCGCAATGTAGTGCGGGAGACCGGCGAGCAGACCCATTGCATTGTTCTGATGCACGACTCTGCCACCACCCGCACCACCGCCGAGGCGCTGCCGGATATCATCCGGTGGTATACGGATAACGGCTATGCCTTTTTGACCGTAGCCGAAGCGCTGCCGCTGGGGTGATGCGCCTTACAGCCACTTTTCAAAACAGCGCCCCAGCAGCACCCCGCCGGATGCCAGCGCCGCCAGCCAGAGCCAGCCTGCACCGCCGGTGACTACCCAGCCTGCTGCCATGATAGCCGCAAAGATGCACACCGGCGGCAGCACGATACGCACGATGCGCAGCAGCTTCTCCCGCCGGGCGGGCAGTCCTGTGTCCAGCTGCTCGGGATGCACGGCATCGCAGCAGATCTCGTCCCGGTATTTACCCGGGTTGCGGTAAGTTTTATACTGGATATCGTCCAGCGAGAACTCCGGGTACATCCCCTCTTTTTCAAGGCTGAACTGCATCCCGTTGGCCTTTGCATAGGTCTGCAGGGCCGCTGTGAACTCCTGCGGAGTGTTGATGCTGCCCTCCGGGATAAAGGAAAAATGCCTCTGGTGCTGCACCTGTGCCAGCGTGCGGTAATCCTGCAGCCAGCCAGAGCAGAACGCACCCTGTACGGCAGGCTTTTCCATGCGGGTCAGGCAGGCATCCACGTCCAGCGTTTCTGCCTGCGGCTGCTGCCGGGCAAGGTTCGCACAAAACTGCATGGCTGCCGCCAGATGCGCGGCCTGCTGCTCCAGCACGGTCTGCTGGGCTTGCAGCGCCTGCTGCAGGGGCTGTTCCCCGCGCAGCACCGCCTTGATGGTGGGCAACGGCACATCCAGCATGCGCAGCATACGGATGAGCTTGAGGGTGCGGATATCCCCGGCGGTGTAAATGCGGTAGTCATTGCCCTGCCTGCGCGCCGGTGTAAGAAGCCCTTCTTTTTCGTAAAAGCGGATGTTCGGGGCGGACACGCCGCTTTGCTCTGAAGCCTGTTTGATGTTCATCTGCTTCACCTCCGCCCTTACATTACACCTTAAAGACGGTTGAAGGTCAAGCTTTTTGCGCCAAAAATAAAATATCCGCAGTATTTCCGCTGGTTTTTGCAAACCGGGAAGCGCTGCGGATATTTTTTCAGGCACAGAACTTACTGCTCAGCCTGGCAGAACAGTGCAAAGGTGCGGTAAGCCATGTACAGGTCGGTCTTGTGGATGACCTCGAAGGGCGAGTGCATGGACAGCACCGGCACGCCGATGTCCAGCACCGGGATGCCGCGGTTTGCCACGTACTTGGCAATGGTGCCGCCGCCGCCCAGGTCCAGACGGCCCAGTTCACCGATCTGCCATGCCACGCCGTTGGCATCCAGCAGGCGGGTGATGTCCCCTACCAGCTCGGCGTTGGCATCGCTGGCAGAGCTCTTGCCGCGGCTGCCGGTGTACTTGAAGAAGGCCACGCCGCGGCCTGCGTAAGTACCGTTCTGCGGCTCGAAGGCATTTGCCCAGGAGGGGTCGTAGGCGGCGGTCACATCGGCGGAGAGACACACGCTGTTCCGGAAGGCAAGGATGTCGTCCTGACCGGCGGCGCGGCACAGCAGCTGCATAAAGTGGAATACATACATGCTCTGCATGCCGGTCACACCGTCGGAGCCGATCTCTTCCTTATCGGTCAGCACGCAGACGGTGGTGTGCACAGGATCTTTCGTCTCGATCTCGGCCATAAGAGCGGGGTATGCGTCCACACGGTCATCGTGACCGTAGCCGCCCACCATGGAGCGGTCAAAGCCCACGTCCCGGGCCTTATGGGCGGGCACCACCTCGATCTCAGCGCGGGTGAAGTCCCGCTCGGTGATGCCGTACTTTTCGTGCAGCAGCATCAGGGTGTTCAGCTTGACGGCCTCCTTGATGTCGGCATCCTCCACAGCGTCGGAGCCGATGAGCACGTTCAGCTCCTCGGCCTTGATGCCCTCGCTGAGCTTGCGGTCGTTCTGCTCGGCACCCAGATGGGGCAGCAGGTCGGTGATGCAGAACACGGGGTCATTCTCGTCCTCACCCACTGCAAAGGACACGCTGGAGCCATCGGCACGGGTGAACACGCCGTGGATGGCCAGCGGCATGGTGCCCCACTGGTACTTGCGAATGCCGCCGTAATAGTGGGTCTTGAAGTAGCTGAGGTGGTCTGCTTCGTACAGCGGGTTCGGGCGCAGGTCCAGACGGGGGCTGTCGATGTGGGCGATCACCAGACGGAAGCCCTCCTCAAAAGATTTCCGGCCGATGGTAGCGGCCACCACCGCCTTGTGCTCCTGCACAAAGTAGATCTTCTGGCCGGGGGCATAGGTCTTTTTCGGCTCAAACTTTTCGTAACCGGCCTCCAGCAGCAGCTTTTCGCTGGCGGCGGCAGCTTCGCGCTCGGTCTTGGCAGCGTTCAGGAAGGCTTTGTAGCCTTCGGCAAAGGCTGCAGCCTTCTCCTTCACGTCGGCGCTCTTGTCGGCAGCGTACTCCGGCTTGTAAAGCAGCTGTTCGGCAGCCTGCTTTGCGGTAAGTTTCTCGCTCATGTTCCTTATCTCCTCTCAGCTTTCTGCATAGATACGCTGATACCGCGCATAGCAGGAAGTGATCTTTTTTACGTAGTGGTTCATCTGGTTATAGGGAAAGCCCTGCAGCGTTTCGCCGTCTGCGGAGTGC